>R20__coassemble_1523_pt1 | contig 12434 bp, 17 predicted proteins | sample R20__metabat2_low_PE_021 | metagenome-assembled genome bin R20
CCTTTCCGTTGGACGACAGAAGCATCCGTCTGATGTTGCAAAGGTAAGGCGGATGGCCTCCTTCATGAAATCTCTGCAACTCTTGCAGACCGTTATTCCTCCGGCACCAGATATTTTTGCAGGACCTCTTCGCTCTGCTTGTCAGCTCCGGACTGGAAGTCCGCGAGGACTCCGTCCATGTCAAGGTATAATATCTTCTTTTCCATATCGCTTTCAATCAAAAAAGAGGGAGGGTCGGACTGGCGCCGTAGCATCCAGTCCAGTACCCGGAGGTTTTGGCCCTCACCTCAGAAATCTATGATGCAAAGGTATCGCAAAAAGGAAGCCCTGCACAATCTCTGCAAGGCTTGCAAAAAAGTCACGCGAGTCTACTGATCATGATAACTTTGCAATTACAAACTTATTAATCTTGCCTGCGTAGGAAGGAGGTCCGGCATGCCTTCGGGTACTTGGTTAAGTGCAATTCAGAACAAGGGGCAAGATAAAACGCAGCAATCATCCAATGGTGCTCTGCATACGTCCTCGCCACTTATGGGTTGGTGTCTCCGATGGAGAGACATCCTCATAGGTGGCGAGTTTTATGCAGTCTTTCGATTCGAATCCTATTTCTGGCAGAACTGTTCGGCGAAATAGCGCCAGAGAGGGGCGGCCATGAGGGCCTGCTTGACCTGGTCGGACATCATCATGTCCAGAACATCTGCCCTGGTCAGAAGGCATACCTGCAGGTCCTCAGTCCTGTCAAGGTGCTGCTCCTCGGAGAGTTTCCTCACACCCGTAGCGACGAAACAATGGGAATAGTTGTTGGTCGTTGAAGCGTTGCCCGTAATGGTCATCAGTTCACGCCATGTACCGTCGCCATAGCCGGTTTCCTCCATCAACTCGCGCTTGGCGGCCTCGAGCGGGGACTCCCCTTCCTCGATGACGCCCGCCGGAATTTCGTAGCAAGTCTTGCCGATACCGTGACGGTACTGACGCTCCATGACGAAGCTGCCGTCATCGGTGATTGCGATCACATTCACCCAGTCGGGATACTCCAGGACATAGAACTCGTCATTCACTTCCCCGTTCGGGATCTCCACGCAGTCCTTCCGGACCGTGAGCCAAGGTCTTTTGAAGAGGTACTCGCTCCTCAGGGTCTTCCATTTTCCTTCTTCTGTGACCGCGTCCTTCATGATTACTTCAGTTTCTTCCCGTCGGAGAATGCATTGCCGACCTTCTTGCCAAGGCTGACATAGCCGTAGTGGCAAGGGTCATACGTGATGATTCCCATCTTCTCGACGTCCGGCTGCCCGTCATCTGCAAGGTATTTCTCATCACAGAGGACATTGACGACCTCGCCTATGAGCATGAATCCCGTCTCGCTCCTGTTCAGGCACTCCTTGACGCGACATTCCATAGTCATCGGGAAATCCGCAAACACCGGAGCGTTGACATCCGGAGCCTTCTCGACCGTCCAGCCTGTCCTTGCCACCTTGTCCGGGACCTTCTTGCCGCTGACAAGCCCGACATAGTCTGCCGCAACGAGGGTGTCCTTTGTGGCGAATGCCACTGTAAACGCCCCTGTCTGGTCAAGGTTGTCGGTTGTCGAATGGTGCGAAAGCGAAATCATGATCTCACCGGCATCCCATGTGCCGCCCCATGCGGCATTCATAGCATTGGCCTTCCCATCCTTGTCGTAAGTGCCGATTATCAGCACAGGCTGTGGAACAATCCACGGTTTCTTTCCAAAAGACTTCATAACTTATATCATCAGCATTATTCTTCCTTCCGCCTTGACGAAGGTGTCTGGATAGCGCATCACGACTGCATAGACCTGCTGGCTCGTCACCGGCTTGCCGTCGGCACGGACATACAAACGCCTGGAGTTTATCATATCAGCGATCTGCTCCGTGCGCATGCCGCCGTTCCGGCTGGCGATGCAGTAAAGTATGGCTTCCTCGATCTTCATCGATGCAAATTTACTCAAAATGGCTAAATTTGACCATCTTAAACGCATCCGAATGGAAGAGAAAGCTCAATACTACCGCCACTTCAAGGGCGGCAAATACAAGTTGCTGTACATCGCAAAAGACAGCGAGGACCCGTCACGCGAGCTGGTGGTCTACCAGGCACTGTACGGCGACCGCGGCATCTGGGTGCGCCCGAAGGATATGTTCTTCTCGGACGTGGAGCGCGACGGCTACAAGGGTCCGCGATTCGCTCCGATAAGCGAGGAGGAAGCGCTCGGCTACTGAGATGAAGTTCAATGAGGGAATATATTATGTCTGGATCGGAGGCAGCTGCGACTATGGTCGCCAGGAGCGTGCCGGAGGTGCGGCGTACATCATTGAGAAGGGCGGCAAGGTCATAGACACATTCGTGACATCGGAGCTTCATACGACTGAATTCAGGATGATGCTGAAGGCGATGATTAATGCAATGGAGTCGGTTCCGGAAGGTTCGGAGATGGTCTTCCTCACCAATGTCGCATACCTTCAGAATTTCGACAGGATTCCGTCTGATGGTACGGCCAATGCCGACCTTATTGCCGAATGTATCCGTGTTAAGGGCCGTCTGAATTCCACAACAGTGAAGATAGTCAGCTACCACAAGTTTCCGCAGCTGTCCGAGACGCATCAGATGGCCCATGAGGCAATGGTCTCGATACGATGACCTTGCAGGGTCAAGAGAATCGAGGTTCTTGTTTTCCTTAGCCTCTTTCATTGCAACCATTGTCTGATCGTTCGCCTCATCATAAACGATGTCCATGAGGGACTTCTCGATATGCTCAGTGGTGTGGGCAGTATCCCATTCCTGCTTGTTGTGGACGTTCAGCATAGGTTCTTCGGTCACAGCTGCCTTATCTTTTCAAGTGTTTCGGCAATCTCTTCCGTCTCCGCACGGCGTACGGCGGCATTCCTCTCGGCTCCAGGCAGGAGGCTCAGGATTTCAAGGGAGCCGTCAATCAGTTTGTTCTTCTCACTTCTGGACAGTTTCTTGATCCTGTACTCGAGCCTGCAGGCCGTAATCTTGTCCTCCACTTCCCAGAACGCAGCGATACCGACCATCTGCCTGCTGCGTGTATATTTGGCACATTCCGGCAGCCGGTGGTAATGGGCGCGGAGCCTCTTCACCACATCACTTGCGATGCCGGTATAGAGGCTCCCATCGGAGCATTCTATCATGTAGACAAACATACAGCAAATATACTCAATCCGAGCATTACAGGAGTGATTTTTTCGCCATTCCTGGCGCCACTCCGAATCGGAATTTTCGTTAATTTTGTTGTAAGGGCACGGCCGCAGGGGCGTCGCCTTCACTTTCCAACAACAATCCATGAACAAGATTTACTCGGACATGCTGTCCAAGGCGAAGATGCTCTCAGAGGGCATCTCAAAGAATGCCGGTGAACTGGAGAAGAAGAACATCCGTATCGACTGCAACAGACTCAATCAACTTGCCGACGAACTCTCTTCCGCTGCAAAGAAGCAGGAGGAGGCCGAGAAGACCCTCTTCGAGGCAAGGAACAGGGCGCATGAGCTCTGGAACGAACTGAAGACATTCTGTGCAGACAGCAAGGCTCCGATCAAGAGCAGCTTCATGCCTGAGAGCTGGTCAAGGTTCGGCCTGACAGACAAAAGGTAAGATGTGACGCCTCGGAAAAGTTCCGGGGCGTCTTTTTTTGTTTTTTTTGGGGGGTGTTTTTTCGGCGCCGGCCCGCGGCCGGGGTACGGGTACGGTGAAAGGCCGCCGTCGGACCGCTTGACTGCCGGTCTCGAGGCAGCCTCCGGTACTGCCGGCTTTTCGTCAGGAGGCTCTACCTGAGCTCGGCGATGGAGGACTTGCGGAAGGTCTTGCCGAGCCTCTCGAGCTCGAGGGTGGCCTTGCGTGCACGGGCGGCTGCGGACTTGTTGCCCTGTCCAGCCTTGGCGAGGTCGTCGGAGAGGGCCTCCATGACCTCGCGGATTCTTGCGATTGTCTCTTTCATGATTGATGTTTTTTGATGTTGATGATTGATGGTTTATGGTTTATGGTTTTTGGGTGGTTGCTGATGGTTTTCATTGGAGGCGCCTGACCATCTCGCGGAGCATGGCTGTCCTCTTTCCGGCGGGGGTCTGGGCGTAGGTGACGCCGATCCTTTCCATCTCCGCCTTGCTGAGGCCGGTCATGAGGTACATCAGCAGGACGGCGTCTGGAAGGCTGTCGGCCATGACGCGGCAGGTGTCCGCGGAGTTCTTGACATGGATGGTGCCGCCGGAGACGCCCGGGACGGTCTGGAGAGTGGAGTCCCTGGACTCGCTGAGGGTGAGGGTGACGGAGAGGTAGGGAGACGAGGAGCCGTATTCCCGCCGGAAGTCGCGGTGCACGAGGTCCATCATTATGTCGGCGGAGGAGGTGCGTTCACCTCTTGTGGTGTCGAAGCTCATGGCGACGGGACGCAGGCGGAGGAGCATGAAGGCAGGGGTGGAGGGCCAGCACATGGCGAGAAGGCGCCTGCAGACCTTGCCGCCCTTCGTCGCGATCTCCCCTATGGTGACGGGGGACCTCAGGTATGCCGAGCGCCGTATCATATCCTGACGCCCCTGTGCTCGGAGCGCTTCCGCTCCATGGAATTGCTGTCATCCTTCATCTCCAGGCGGTCGATGTCCGGGATGATCGCCTTCATGTCGAGGGACTTCTCGCGGCGCTCGCTCAGGCGAAGCGTGGAGTCGATGAGGTCGGCGGCGCATGCGGCCTCGGTTACGGCCCTCGTGATGACGCCGGGGTCGTCGCCGATGGCCCGGGTCCAGCTCTTGAGGTACTGGAGGTTGTCCTCCCTGATGCCGGACCGGATTCCCGTGGCGGTGGAGAGGATGGCGCTGCCGAGCTCCGCGACGAGCTCCTCATGGGCGTACTCGGCGCTGCCGAAGAACCCAGTCATGTCACGCCCGAGACGCCCTTCAGTGCCGGTGGAATGGACCATCTCGTGGCTGAGGGTGCCGTAGAAGTCCCGCTGGTCGGGGAAGTTCTCCTTGCGTGGGATGACGATCCGGTCCTCACCCCGGGAAAAATAGGCCCTGTCGCCGTCGCTGAGGACCACCGGGCAGAGCCACTCCCCGTTCCTTATCGCCTCGTCGAAGGCAGCACAGCTGCACTCGACGGTGGTCTGCACGTCCTTCTTCACGGCCTCCTCCAGCTTCCTGAACTGCTCGGGGCGCTTCACGCTGAAGTCCGTCTGGGTGATATTGAAGACATTGTTGTAGGAAAAGGTGTACCTGTGCTTCCAGTCCTTCCGTTCGTCATGGGGAAGGCACCGCAGGTCATCTTCCGAGATCCTCCTGCCGTCCTTCTCGTACCAGTCCCGGAACCACACCACGGGGAAGCTCCTCTCGCCCCTGAGGACGCACACGTCGAGCCTCGACGCCTGCTGGAACGTGAGGAAGAGCGGTAGGTCCCACTCCTTCATGTCACAGAGCATCGAGAGCATGAGGCGGTTGCTGCGGCGATACGGCCGCCCGCTGATGTTCATCGGCTGGGCCGTGCGGCTGATCCACGGCTTTCTCCAGAGGCTCTCGTCGATCTGCGAGAACCTCCGGATGAAAAGGTCGGCATAGCGCTGCGCCACTTCCCTGCTGTCTGCCATGGCCGTCCGTGTCTAAGCCCTGCGGCCTCGGCCCTTCTTCTCGGTCTTCTCCTCAGCAGGGGCCTCGGCGATCTTCTCGAGGGCCTTCTTCTCGGCCCCCCGGCTCTTCCTGAGCCACTCCGGATGGGTGAAGTCGTTGCGGCGGGTCCATGCGCTGAACTGCGCGCACGCGTCGAACCTGGTGCCGTCGCTGCGGGTGAGGCCCCTGAGGAACACGGCCTCCCCGGCGCGGTATTTCTCCATCTGCTCGGGGGTGAGCCTGACGCCGGCGATCATGCCGTCCTTCGGGCCGGTCATCCCCTCCGAGGGGTAGGTGACGAGGCGGTTGGTCTCCCTGTTGAGACTGACGAGGTACTTCCTCGAGCCGTCCCTGCTCTCGACGAGGGACCCGGCATGGCCGGTGTCGAGGAGGTTCCTGACCTGTTCCTTCGAGAGCTCGGTGCCGAAGACGTAGAGCTTCGAGTTCTCGGTGATCTTAGGGGCGATGCCCTGCATCTCGAGGCGCATGCCGTCCCTACCCGCATAGCAGCGAAGGGCCGCGACGCCCTCTATGTGCATGCCGCCCTCGCTCCTGTAGAACTGCAGGGGCGAGGTGAAGCGGCCGGAGAGGAGCCGCTCGATGTTTTCCTTGTTCTGCTCCACTGCGGAGCGCGTGATGCCCCAGGACTTCAGGTCGTCCCACGGGATCTGATCGACTGTTATCTGTGCCATATCGTTTGGAATTGTGTTGCTGCTTTCTTCACAGGCCCATGCCCTTGGAGCGGGCGCGGGTCTGCTCGAGCTTCTCGGTCTCGCAGACGAGATAGTCATTGAGGTCGTTGTAGCGGGAGTAGCGGGGGCTCATGTCGTCCACTATGGCCGGGAGGCACCGGTCCCTGATGACGCCGAGGCACTGCCTTCCGGCATCGTCGTTGTCCAGCCAGCACTCGATGCGCTCGTGCACCGAGAGGAACGGAATCGCCTCGGCGACGTTGGAGGTGGAATTGAGCACCACTGCATCGCACGGCACGCTCGCGGTGCGGCAGAGCGTGAGCCAGCTCAGGAAGTCCATGAATCCCTCGAAGACCGCCACCCTGTCCTTCCCGTCACCGGGCAGCTGCTGCATGGCGCACCCGTCCGGAGGGCCCACGGTGCCGGGCCCGCGGATGACGGTGGAGATGCCCTGGCCGCTGCTGCCCTTGTAGAAGGAATTCCTCAGCGCCCACGTGCCCCTGTCCGTCGGGAAGCCGATCGCGAAGAGGTGCCTGCCGGTGCTGTCGATGCGGAAGTCCACCTCGCTGCACCATCCGGAGGCAAGCTCCGGGTTGATGCACCTCTGCCTCAGGTAGCGCTTGAGGCTGCCGGAGGAGATGATGCCAGTGGTGGAGAGTATCTTTATGGCGGGCTCTTCCTTATGGAAGTTTCGCGTCTTCCCGAGTCTGGTTTGAGAGATGTCGACTTCCCTGAAGAGCTCGAGGATGCGCCCGGCGGCCTCCATGTTGGAAGATAAGCCTTCGACCATCCTAACGAGCTCGATGTTGCCACCGCCCATGGGGGTGCCGTCGATTCGGGTGAGGCCGTAGTCGCACCAGACGTTGCGCTCGCGGTCGACGTGCATCGAGGGGTTGCGGTCCTCCCTGTAGGGTGCCCTGTACATGTATCCCCGGTGCGTCATGTCGCATCCCAGGCGCTCCATCAGGTCCACTATCGGGAAATCCCTCCGGACATGTTCGAAATCCATAAAAATTACTTGACTTTAAGAAAATAATTCATACATTTGCAGCAGAGAGTAAACTCAATTGCCTTGTTGCAAAAATCAAGTTATATTTGATTTCGAGAAAACTCCGTCAACTTTTAATTGTGTGGATTATGGACGCAAAAGTCAAGAGGCAGCGCCAGATGGTAAACGCTGCGACGATAGCGAGGTGCAAGAACCTCGCATTCCTGGGCACATTCCTGAACATGACGGGCGGCCGCCGCGACGAGCTGCTGGAGAAGCTCGGCATCACGAGCCAGGCCTTCTGCAGATGGTTCAAGGTGGACGACATCCGGTGGTCGACGGTCGTGAAGATATATGACCTGATGGGATACTCCGTCAGGATGGTGTTCTCGTACCCGGAGGGCAAGGCGCCGTCACGCACGGCTGCCATGGCCGTCCTTAACATGCTCGACCCCACCAGCAGGCTCGCTCCCCTCTTCGTCGAGATGAAGCTCAACAATCAGACCTTCGACTCGATAGGCGCCGCAATCGGCCGCACTCCCCAGGCCGTGAACCACTGGTTCCTGGAGGACGAGATCGCCGTCTCGATGATCTACAAGGTCGCCGGCGCCATGGGCGCCAAGGTGGAGTTCGTGCCGGAGAAGAAGGCGGAATGATCCAAAGGCTTCGAAAGGTTATTTATTGTCAAATATTTTAGAATTTGACGCAAAATAACTATATTTGCATCACTATGACGACATGCGAACAGTACATACTTGATTATGCAGCCTCAGGAAACATATTCGGAGCTGAAGATATCATAGGCTCATGGCAGAGAACTGAGATATCCAGGCAGAGTCTGAATGCGATGCTTGCAAGACTGGTCAAGCTCGGAAAACTGCAGCGAGTCTCTCGGGGAAGGTATGCAGCTGACCCCAGGAAGGCATTCAAGCCAGGACTGCTGCAAAGCACTGTCGATCTGTACAAGTCAATCGAAGGACATTACCCGTATGCTTCTGTGTGCATTTACGAGGGAAGATGGCTGTTTCAGTTCATGCACCATCTGGCGTCGAACAATTCGATATACGTCGAAGTTGAACGCGACGCGGCGGAGTCGGTATTCGAGTGGCTGCGCACAAAGGGAGTGGAGGCATACTACCGACCGGACGGAGAGTTCATTTACCGTTATGTTGACCTTGGGAAAGGTGCGGTCATCGTAAAGGTGCTGACGTCCCAGTCTCCCCTGCACGAAGACAATGGAGTCAAGATTCCGGCGCTGGAAAAAATTCTGGTTGACATGTATTGCGACAAGGACTTCATGTATCTTCAGGGATCCGAATATTATCATGTAGTCAACGCAGCACAAAACGAATACGAACTGAACATGCCTACCCTGTTGCGATATGCATCCAGGAGGAATGTAAAGGATAAGATAAAGAAGATTTTAGAGGAAGCAAAGAATGATATCGACTGAAACACTTACTTCATCCTGGATAGACAAGGTTGCTGACAGATTCGGATACAGGGACAAGCCTTTGCTTGAGAAGTCAGTGAGGGCATTGTATCTTCTGGAAGCACTGGTAAAAGAAGGCTGCCCTCTGATTTTCAAAGGGGGAAGCAGCCTGCTCCTGCTGTTGAAAGATTCTCTCCATAGATTGAGTATCGATGTCGATATCATATGCCCTCCAGGCACCGACATCAAAACTTATCTGGACGGAATTTCCGGATACGGATTCAGAAGAGTGGTGCCGGTCGGTAACGCTCAGACACGTACAGGTCTTCCCGTCAGCCATTCAAAGGTCTTCTTTGAGGTGGAATACAGGACAAACAGCAGCGAGGGATTCATCAAGCTTGACGTGCTGTATGAAGATAACCCGTACTCAAGAACCCTTCAATTGCCGATTGACCATCAGATTCTGAAGCAGGACGGTGCCCCTATAATGGTCAGGATACCATCACGCGAAGACATGCTGGGTGACAAGGTCACCGCCTTCGGTCCGGACTCGATCGGCATTCCGTATTTCAAGGGAGACAGAGACTGCTCACTGGAAATCATGAAGCAATTGTTTGACAATGGACGCCTGTTTGAAACCATAAGCGACTTCTCCCCTGCTTATGAAAGTTTCCTGAAGGTATCTGAACTGGAACTTGGATACAGGAACATGCCCGGACAGATCAGGAAGTATTACGACGATGTGCGCGGAACCGCTCTGAGCATATGCACAAGAGGTAAAGTCGGTACAGGAAACTTCACGATGCTTCAGCAGGGCATCATAAGGCTGAAATCATTCATGTATCAGCGGTCATATATGATTGAGGACGCAATTGTGGACGCTGCCAGGATTGCATACCTGGCAACATGCTTCGAGTACGGAATGATTGACATTGTCAAGTATGATCCGGCCACTGGTTTGCCAGAGGGAATCAGTATACAGCCTTCATTGCCCCAAGCACTCTCAAGATTGAAAGCTTCCAGCCCTGAAGCATTCTACTACATCGCTAAAGTCAGTGAGATGCTGATGAATGAAATGAAGTAAAAAAACACCATATATAGAGCCGATTCTCTATAAAAGGTGGGATTTCTTTATGAACGGTTAGTGCAAATGGCTCAATCCATTGATATTCAAATGAGCCGATTTTCAAAGTCACTGACAAAGGGATGACAAAACATCGGATTCAAGGACGAAAATTGTCAAAAATAGCCCAAAATCCGGACCTTGTCAGTCATTAGAAACATGAATGAGACAAAGAAGGTAATCAGTTGAATCTCAACCTCGAGCTGAAAAACATCAGGATACATTCCAAGTTGTAAAAAATAAGCAAATCAATGCTTTACAATGAGATTTTTTCCGTATATTTGTCATCAGGAAAACGGCATTCTTGGTAGCTAATTATGAATGCAGGTTCCGAAACAGGTGAAAAAGTCACGTATTTAGTTATTTTATCGCGATTTGATCTAACCTTTCCTTAGTTTTTGCATAGGAAAATGATTCCCGTTCACTAACGACAAGAAACAGCAAAGATTATCACTTAAGGCGTTCATTATGAGCGCCTTTTCTTTTTATCCTCAGTTCCATTGTTAGGCAGTCCTAGGACTACTTGACTTCATTTTTGTACCTTAAAACGACCCTTGGGGTTCTGGAAGAGTTACGGATGTTCCGAGATGGTGGAGAATCTTTAACATGGTATAACATGGTTGAAGAAATAAGCCACTTCATCAGAAAACATCGGAGAAGTTTAACCCTTAAAACAGAGCCGCTATGGCCAGTAGTAACATCAAAATCAAACGAGTCTGCGAGTGGTGCGGAAACGAGTTCTATGCTCAAAAAACCACAACAAGGTACTGCTGCAAGAAATGCAACGAGAGAGCCTACAAAAGAAATTTGAGAATCAATCAGGTCAAAAGCGAAGAAGCGAGATCAGCCGAACAATCAATTCAACCGATCAAGGACAAGGACTATATCGACACACTTGAAGCATCTCGTCTTCTAGGCACGTCCAGGATGAGCATCTACAATCTCATCTACACAGGAAAGTTAAAAGCAGCCAAACTGTCCTCTCGAATGACATTTGTCAAACGAGCAGACATTGATACGATGCTTGATTCTCACCCCTACCTTAAGATACCTAGAAAGAAAAAGGAAGAGATTACCGAATTCTACACCACAAAAGAGATTATGGAAAAATATGGTGTGTCTGAGAGTTGGATCTTCAAAGTAGGCAAGGAGAAGGACATCCCAAAGATCTTCAGAATGGGCAAGACCTACTGGAGCAAGTCCCATATTGACAAGTTCATCATATCTAACAAAACCGATGAATCTATCACTGAATGGTATAGCGTTGCCGAGTTGATGGAAAAGTTCAATATGACCCAGACCGCTGTTTATTCCTTTGTCCACGAACGGAACATACCAAAGAAGAAGGTCAAGAGAGAGGTCTACTATTCCAAGAAGCATGTAGATATAGCCAAGGGCATTGCAGAACCGGAGAAGGTTGAATATTACACCATACCGGAAGCCATGGATAAATTCCATATGACCAGGGACCAACTCTACTACTATGTCAAGACATTCAATGTCCCCAAAGTCAAAGAAGGCAAGTTTACCAAGATTGCCAAGAAAGAACTCGACAAAGTGTTCTCTGAACCTATAATCAAGCTGCAATAACAGATGATTATTGATTATCAAGTGATTAATCATAACATAAGTTGATAATCAATCCTCATAACGACACTTTTGTACCCGAGTTCAACAAAGAGCAAACAATATCAACAAGTTATAGCTATCAAAATTCATTTATCACTATGAGCCAAGTTAAAATGAGTGCATGCACGAAAGTGAGCCTTCGTCAGAAGCACATCTCAAACGGAAGAATCTCCCTCTATTTGGACTACTACCCAGCTATCCGCAATCCACACACTATGAAGATGACAAGAAGAGAGTTCCTGGGCATCTACATTCTCAAGAACCCTAAAGATTCCAAACTGAAAGAATACAACCAGGAGATGCTAGAAAAGGCAGAAGCCATAAGATGCCTCCGCCAGATGTCCCTTATCAATGAGGAGTTCGGATTCATGGACAAGCACAAGATGGCCGAGGATGCCCTCGCCTACTTTGAGAAGATCGCCAAAAAGAAGGGAGACAAATATGAATTCACCTATGTTCATTTCAAGAAGTTCACACAGGGCAAGTGCACATTCGGAGATATCACGGTTGAACTGTGCAACAACTTCTGCAGATATCTTCAGGATGTTCATCAGCTCCGCCATCCTGAACGCAAGATCAACCATAACACAGCTGCTGCATATTGGTGCACATTTAGATCAATGCTCAAGATGGCACATCTCGACAAATACCTTAAGGAGAACATTAATGACTATCTGGAGGGACTGAAAAAGGACGTAGTCAAGAAGAATTTCTTGACCCAGGATGAATTGAGACGCTTGGCAAACACTGAGTGCAAGTACGATGTCCTTAAAAGGGTTTCTCTTTTCTCATGCCTCACTGGACTCCGTATCAGTGATATTGAGAACCTGACATGGGACAAGATTGTAGTAGGTCCAGACAATGGCTACTGCATTGACCTCAAAACCCAGAAAACAGAGACTGTTGATCTTCTACCTATCAGCGATGAAGCTGTTGAACTCTGTGGGAC
>R20__coassemble_1538_pt1 | contig 12322 bp, 11 predicted proteins | sample R20__metabat2_low_PE_021 | metagenome-assembled genome bin R20
TCTTGACGCTGAGGTAGAGCCACTCGAGGACAGGCTTCACTGCATCATGGAAGCGTGGATACCAGTCGAGGGCACCTCTCTGGGCTGTCGTGGAGCAGTTTGCATACATCCAGTCCATACCCTTTGCCGCGAAGAGAGGCATGAGGGACTGTGTGAGCTCCTCGACGGTCTCGTTGAAGGCCTCGCTTGGAGAGTGGCCGTGCTCACGGAGCACCTCATACTGAGCGAGGAGAAGTCCCTGGATGGCACCCATGAGGGAGCCGCGCTCACCTGTGAGATCTGAGGTAGCCTCTCTCTGGAAGGTGGTCTCGAAGAGATAGCCGGAGCCGATGCCGATACCGAGGGCGAGGGTGCGGTCCATGGCCTTGCCTGTGACGTCCTGATATACTGCATATGAGGAGTTGAGTCCGCGGCCTTCGAGGAACATGGTACGGAGTGAGGTACCTGAACCCTTAGGGGCAACCATGATGACGTCGATGTCTGCAGGAGGGACGCAGCCTGTGCGGTCGCTCCAGGTGATTGCGAATCCGTGGCTGAAGTAGAGAGCCTTGCCCGGGGTGAGGTATGGCTTCATCTTAGGCCATACTGACATCACTGCCGCGTCTGAGAGGAGGCACATGATGATCGTGGCCTTCTCGCATGCTTCCTCGATGCCGAAGAGTGTCTTTCCTGGTACCCACCCGTCAGCGATGGCCTTCTCGAAGGTCTTGCCCTGACGCTGTCCTACGATGACGTTGAAACCGTTGTCACGAAGGTTGAGTGACTGGCCAGGGCCCTGTACGCCGTAGCCGATGACTGCTATAGTCTCGCCAGCGAGGATGTCGCGTGCTTTCTCAAGGGTAAACTCGTCGCGGGTGATCACATTCTCTTCAACACCGCCAAAATTCATTTTTGCCATAATAATGATTGTTTATTTATTGATTATCTTTCCTGTACTCTGCCTCGCGCGCAATGAGGAACTCGCCCACCTGGGCATGTTCCCTCACGAGGACTTCATCGTCGACATAGGCGAATGCCTTGATCACGTCGACCTTCTTTTCCATCTGCTTTACAAGCAGCGATATCTTTTCTTCCGTGGTCCTTGTCTTTATCGTGAACCTGTGGATGCCTTCAAACTCGGAAGGGTGCACGCTGAGGGTCTCGATGTTGAGCGAACGCCTCGTGAAGAGGTTGGCAATCACTCCGAGAAGTCCCACCTGATTTTCCGTATAGACGGACACTACATAAAGCTTAGTCTCCATATTTGAACCAATCAGTGCTGTTCAACATAATCTCATTGACGCTCTTGCCCGGAGGTACCATCGGGAATACCATGCCCATCTCCTCGACATGGACTTCCAGCAGGAAGGCCTCGTCGTCAGAAAGCATGTCTCTGATGGCTCCCTCAAGCTCCTCGCGCTTCTCGACAAGCGCATAGCGTATGCCGTAGGCACCAGCGATGGCTCCGTAGTCAGGATTGAGCATGCGGGTGCTGGAGTATTTCCGGTCATAGAAAAGTTCCTGCCACATGCGCACATTGCCCAGCCAGTTGTTGTTGAGCAGGATTATCTTCACGCCGGTACGCTCCTGCATGATCGTGCCGAGCTCCTGAAGAGTCATCTGGAGTCCGCCGTCGCCGACGAAGAGGCACACCTGACGCTCCGGGGCTGCAACCTTGGCTCCGATGGCGGCTGGAAGGCCGAAGCCCATCGTGCCGAGGCCGCCTGAAGTGATCATGCTCCTCGGCTGGACATAGCGGGAGTAGCGCGCCGCAATCATCTGGTTCTGACCGACATCTGTGACTATCACGGCCTTGGCTCCCGACACCTCGGCGAGAGTGTTGACGACCTCTCCCATGTTGATATTGCCGCCTTCCGGGTGGATCTCAGGGTCGATCACCTTGTGGCGCTCGACTGCGTGGTACATGTTGCCGAGGGTGTTCCAGTCGCTGCGGTCCTTCTCATGGATGAGTTCAGTGAGCTTCGCGAGCACTTCCTTGGCGTCACCCACGATGCCAAGGTCGACCGGAACATTCTTGCCTATTTCCGAGGCGTCGATGTCTATATGTATCACTTTTGCCTGCTTGGCATAGGTGCTGGTCTTGCCCGTGACACGGTCGTCGAAACGCATGCCGACAGAGATCAGGAGGTCGCACTCCTGGGTCAGGACGTTGGTCGCGACGTTGCCATGCATGCCGAGCATTCCTTTGTGATGATGGTTGTCAGAAGGAAGAGCGCTGAGGCCGAGAAGTGTCGACCCCGCAGGGATGTCTCCCTTGTCGAGGAACGCTGCGAGCTCCGCCTCCGCTCCCGAAAGAGTAACACCCTGTCCATAGACAACGAATGGCTTTTCAGCTGCATCGATCATCTCAGCAGCCTTCTCGATATCGGCGCCGGAAGGCTTCGGACACGCCACATAACTGCGGATGAAATCACATTTCCTATACTCCTGGAACTCGGTCCTGCCTATCTGGGCGTCCCTTGTGAGGTCGAGCACGACAGGACCTGGACGGCCAGTGGTAGCGATATGGAAGGCACGCGCAACTGCCCATGCGACATCCTCCGGGCGACGTACCTGGTAACACCACTTGGTGATAGGGGTCGTCATGTCGATGAAGTCAGTCTCCTGGAAGGCATCGGTGCCGAGAAGGGCCGTGCCTACCTGGCCGGCGATGACTATGACCGGAGTGGAGTCGATCATCGCGTCGGCTATGCCGGTGACGACGTTGGTCGCTCCAGGACCGGAAGTGACAGTCACGATGCCTGGGCGTCCGCTTACGCGGGCATAGCCCTGCGCTGCGTGGATTGCACCCTGCTCATGGCGCACAAGTATGTGACGGAGCTGGTCGGTATATTCGTAAAGCTTGTCGTAGACAGGCATTATCTGTCCGCCCGGGTATCCGAAGATAGTGTCGACTCCTTCTGCAATGAAGGATTCGAGAAGGATCTCCGAGCCTGTGAGTATTCTCTTTTCTTCCGCCATGTCCTAGTCCTCTATTATTCTTACGGCGCCCTTGTCAGCTGAGCTTACCATGGCCGCATATGCCTTGAGACTCTTGGAGACGGTACGCTGGCGGAACGGAGGTGTGAAGGCCTTCTTGCCGCGCGCCTGCTCCTCTTTTCTACGCGCCTCGAGCTGCTCTTCGGTGAGGTTGACGCTGATCGAGCGGGACGGGATGTCGATGGTGATGATGTCACCGTCACGGACGAGGCCTATGTTGCCGCCTGCAGCCGCTTCCGGAGAGATATGTCCGATGCTGAGGCCTGAGGTGCCGCCGCTGAAGCGTCCGTCGGTGATCAGCGCACACTCCTTGCCGAGGTGCATGGACTTGATGTACGAGGTAGGATAAAGCATTTCCTGCATGCCGGGGCCTCCCTTCGGGCCCTCGTAGGTGATCACCACGACATCGCCGCTCTTGACCTTGCCGCCGAGGATGCCGTCACAGGCTGCCTCCTGGGAGTCGAAGACCTTTGCGGGACCTTCGAAGTGCCAGATGCTCTCGTCGACGCCTGCTGTCTTGATGACGCAGCCGTCGATGGCTATGTTGCCGAAGAGCACTCCTAGACCGCCGTCCTTTGTATAGGCGTGGTCGAGGTCGCGGATGCAGCCCTCGGCACGGTCAGTGTCATAGCCGCTGTAGTAGGTCTCCTGAGAGCCCATGACGACATTGTAGCGACCTGCAGGGGCGCAGAGATATGTCCTGCGCGCTTCGTCGCAGACCTTCGGGCTCTCGATGCACCATGACTCGATCTCCTCTGCGAGGGTCATGCCGTCCACTCTCACGAGAGAAGTGTCGACGAGACCGCCCTTGGCGAGCTCAGCCATGATGGAGACGACTCCGCCTGCGCGGCCGACGTCCTGGATGTGATATTTCTGTGTGTTCGGAGCGACCTTGCAGATGCATGGCACCTTGCGTGAAAGGACGTCTATGTCCTCCATCTTGAAGTCGGTGCCGGCCTCATTGGCGACAGCGAGGAGGTGGAGCACCGTATTGGTGGAACCGCCCATCGCGATGTCGAGGGTCATGGCATTGAGGAATGCCTGACGCGAGGCTATCGAGCGCGGGAGGACGCTGTCGTCTCCGTCCTCGTAGTACTTGTACGTGTTGGCGACAATCTGCTTCGCGGCCTTGCGGAAGAGTTCCTTCCTCATGGCATGGGTCGCGAGGACCGTGCCGTTGCCAGGGAGAGCGAGGCCAATGGCCTCTGTGAGGCAGTTCATGGAATTGGCCGTGAACATGCCTGAGCAGCTTCCGCAGGTCGGGCAGGCCTTTGCCTCGATCTTTGCGACATCCTCATCGCTCATGGTCGGGTCGGCGGACTTCACCATTGCGTCAATCAGGTCAAGCTTGGCTGTGCCGAGGACGCCTGCCTCCATAGGGCCTCCGGAGACGAATATGGTCGGGATGTTGAGCCTCATCGCAGCGATGAGCATGCCCGGAGTAATCTTGTCGCAGTTGCTGATGCAGACGAGTGCGTCAGCCTTGTGGGCATTGACCATGTACTCGACGCTGTCTGCAATTATGTCACGTGACGGAAGTGAGTACAGCATGCCATCATGGCCCATCGCGATGCCGTCATCCACTGCAATAGTGTTGAACTCAGCGGCAAAGCAGCCGAGCTTCTCGATCTCTTCCTTGACAATCTGGCCCGCATCGTGAAGATGCGTGTGGCCTGGAACGAACTGAGTGAACGAATTGGCTATGGCAATCACAGGCTTGCCCATCATGCCCTGTTTCATGCCATTGGCGACCCACAGGGCTCTTGCTCCTGCCATACGGCGGCCTTGAGTCGTGGCGTCACTTCTCAACTGATGTTTCATAAGCTGCACTTTAAATTCAAAAGCCCTTTCGCAGCTTCCACTGGAAGGGGCTCACTATACACTTCTAACGGATTCAAATGTAGCCATTTTTAGGGACATTCCCAATTTTTATAAAATATTTTCAAAATATCAGTAAATTTGCGTGCCTTAAAATAAGAGACCTACCGATGATTTCACTGTTATTGAGCCTTGGTGCCCTCGTGCTGGGCTACATTTTCTACGGAGCATTCGTAGAGAAGGTCCTTGGAGTCGACGCAGAGCGTCAGACCCCGGCTTATACCAAGCAGGACGGGATGGACTACATCCCGATGCCGACCTGGAAAGTTTTCATGATCCAACTCCTCAACATCGCCGGCACAGGACCTATCTTCGGAGCCATTGCAGGAGCCATGTTCGGGCCTTCGGCATACCTGTGGATCGTCTTCGGCTGCATCTTTGCAGGTGCCACCCACGACTATCTCTCGGGAATGCTCTCCCTGCGTCACGACGGTGCCGGGCTGCCTGACCTCGTCGGCATCTACCTCGGCAACAATACCAAGAAGGTGATGCTGGCATTCTCCGTATTCCTTCTCGTCATGGTCGGAGCAGTGTTCGTATACAGCCCGGCAAAGATTCTCGGCAACATGACGGGCGGCACTCAGACGGTCACGATGATATGGGTGGGCGTGGTGCTCGTATACTACATCATCGCCACCCTTGTCCCGATCGACAAGATCATCGGCAAGATCTATCCCGCCTTCGCCATCGCCTTGATCTTCATGGCGGTATCGCTGCTTGTATGCCTCCTTGTAAAGTGGCCTTCAAGCACTCCTGAGATATGGGACGGCCTGCAGAACAGGAATCCAAAGGGTGGCTGCCTATTCCCATGCCTCTTCATCAGCATCGCCTGCGGGGCAATCAGCGGCTTCCATGCCACCCAGTCCCCTCTGATGGCAAGATGCCTCAAGAATGAGAAACTCGGAAGGCCTATCTTCTACGGAGCCATGGTCACGGAAGGCGCCATAGCGCTCATCTGGGCCACCATATCGTCATACTACTTCTACGGCGGAGGCATCGAAGCGCTCGGAGCTGCTGCAGTCAATCCGGCGACCGGTGCCGCATTCACAGACGGTCCTTCGATCGTGACAGTAGTATCCCGAGACTGGCTGGGAGTGCTTGGAAGCATCCTTGCTCTTCTTGGAGTCGTCGCAGCGCCTGTCACCAGCGGTGACACTGCGCTCAGGTCTGCACGTCTCATCGTCGCCGACGCAGTCGGCCTCGACCAGAAGCCTATGCGCAACCGCCTGGCAATATGCATCCCTATCTTTGCAGTGACGGGAGCGCTGCTCTGGTTCAGCATCGCCGACGCCAACGGATTCAACGTAATCTGGAGATATTTCGGATGGGCCAACCAGACTCTCTCGATCTTCACCCTCTGGGCCCTCACCGTATTCCTGGTACAGCACAAGGAGGGCACGGCGTACTATCTCATCACCATGCTGCCCGCTGCCTTCATGACATCCGTATGCTTCACGTTCATCATGACGGCGAAGATAGGATTCAATGCCCCGGCGGAGTGGATTCCTTATCTCGGGACCGGCATATTCTGCGTCAGCATCATGCTCTTCTACTGGTGGTACGGCAAGCGCAAGGGTGCCGCTCACGCATCCGAAGACTGATCGTCCCGGCGTACTTTCCTGGCACACCTGGACGCTGAGCATGACTCGGATTTCAGGGGCGGGTCGTTTTTGTGCAGGGCCCTCCATTCGGAAGGGCTGCAGCCCTCGTACTTGACGAAGTTGCGATAGAAGTTGGTGAACGAATTGTAGCCGGACTCTATCGAGACAACCTTCACACCCTCATCCGGATCCATCCTCGACATCACCACCTTGGCGTGTGCGACTCTGAGCCTGTGAACTCGGAGAAACTCTGGCCATATACTTCCTTTATGGTCTCAGACAGGTATACCCTGTTGGTGTCCAGCATCTGAGACAGCTGCGAGACACTTATGTTGGGGTCGAGGTAGCCTTTCTGGGCTATGAATGCCCTCAGCCCCCTGCTGATCTTATCCTTGTATCCTCTCATTTCATGGTTTTGTATCGTATCGTCGTCTTCAGCCTGCAGCTGCTGAGGAGCATCGTCACCATTGTCTGCAGCAAGCTCCTCTGCAGGGCCATACATCCGCAGTCCGGCATGCAATATCACAAGCAGAGACAATGACAGCAGGACCGAGATTGCAATGAGCACCGTGCCATGGCATGCAAAGACAGAGAACGGCACGGAGCACATCAGGAGCATTGCGCATATCATTGTACCCAGTGCCCATTTCATGACGTCGTCATAATTGATGAAGACCTCGCCGCCATCCGAATAGAAGTCCTCAAGGATGCCATCATACCTGCGGAAGGCAAACTTGGCGTGGACAAAGACGCTGACGGTCAGGATGAAGGCACAGCCGCGCAGAAGATTGGAATCGACGACATACTTGAAGAGCACTGCACCCTCCGTGCTCAGGTCCGGCATCCCTCCGGCATGCAGGCCTGACAGGAAATCCCGGACCCGGTCTCCCCCGAGCAGCACATCCGCCAGTGCATTGAGCCCAGTCATCAGGACAGCCGGGAGAAATATCAGGAAATGCTGCATCTGCAGTCCCTGGGGAGAAGTCTGGGAGGCGACATAGATGAAGTAGCATGGCGCAGCACTTAAGACAAGAGCTATCGTCAGGAGATCGAAGGCAGGAGAATCTATCCAGATGGCATTCTGATACAGGTACAAAGCAATCATGGTCAGCATCGTGACCATGAAGGCGTGCGCAAGCCATACCTGCTGCACCGTGCGGTCCTTTCTCACAAACAGCATCAGTGAGGCTGCCGCAGCCACTGACGCAGGAAGCAGAAAGGAATATTCCATCAGGTAATTCATCGATTCATAAACAGCTCTTTTTGCAAAGGCAGAACAAATTTAGTTCGTTTGCGACTTAGGGCGGTTTGCAATCGTATTACAATTTGTCAATTTGTACGCAACTTTTTGAAAATCATTGGCTGAAAGCATACAGAAAGGGGGCGACAGGCTTATGCCAGTCACCCCCAGGATTGCTGAATTGTATGTCTCCTACTCTGCCGTGAAGGCCCAGATTATCGCCTCTTCGAAAGTTTCTCCAGGCCTCAGCACGGTCGAAGGATAGTCGTCATGGTTAGGAGAGTCAGGATAGTGCTGGCACTCGATGGCAACGGCATCATAATCCTCGTACTCTACCCCATCCGGACCTGCAGGGCATCCCTTGAGCCAGTTGCCCGTATAAATCTGGACTCCCGGCTGGGTCGTGTAGACCTTGAGGCTGCGGCCACTCTCCTCGCTCGACAGCTCCGCTGCAAGCTGGAGCTGTCCCGGCTCCGCGCCGTCTATCACATAGCAGTTGTCGTAACCTTTGCCGAATTTCAGGGCATCATATGGCTTTTCTATATCCTGCCCGAGCAGCTTGGATACGGTGAAGTCCATCGGAGTGCCTGCCACAGGGACAGACTCTCCAAGAGGGATGAGTGTCTCATCGGTAGGAAGGAATTCTGAAGCATTGAGCTTGAGGACATGGTCGAGACATGTGCCACCACCATTAAGATTGAAGTAGACATGGTTGGTGAGATTGACCACCGTCGGCGCATCCGTCTTTGCCGTGAAGGTGAGGCGGAGCTCGCAGTCCTCGCTCCACTCATAGTGTGCCACTACCTTGAGATTGCCCGGGTAGCCTGCTTCACCGTCCTCCGAGAAATACATGAACTCTACGGCATCGCCCTCGATGCGGCTCTCCCAGACCTGGTTCTGGAAGCCGTCAGGACCACCGTGGAGATGATTCGGACCATTGTTGATTGGGAGTGAGTATTCCGTGCCATCAAGCGTGAAGCGTCCCTTGGCTATACGGTTGGCATAGCGTCCAGGACACTTGCCAGCGCACGGGCCGTCACCGAAGTATGAGAGAGGGTCCGGATAGCTCAGCACGACATTGGCAAGATTCCCGTCGCTGTCAGGGACATAGATGCCAACAATACCCGCACCTATCGGACTGAGCTCGACGTATGCGCCCTTGGAATTGGTGATGGTGTACTTGTCGATCTCCTTTCCTTCAGGAGTCGTACCCCAGAGAGTCTTCTTGATTTCCATGATATCTGCTTTAGTGTTTGAATCCAAAATTACTGATTATCCTTCATCTTTACAAGCATGTCGTAGAGACCCGGATAGCGCTCGGCCATGGAGACTGGACGCCCGTCAACGAGGAAGCAGTGTGTGCTTTCAGCCGTGCATACTACAGCATCGCCCACTTTCATGACATAACCGAAGGAGAACTTGAAACTGGACATCGCGACTACGCTGAGCTCGACTTCTATCTCGTCCTGGAAAGTGGTCGTCTTGCGATAGTTCACCTTTATCGAGACCACTGGAGAGACAATGCCTTCAGCCTCCATCTTCTCGAAGCCATAGCCTGCCTTGTCGAGAAAGTCTATCCTGGCCTCTTCCATGATACGGACATAGTTGGAATGATGAGTTATGCCCATGCGGTCACACTCGTAATATTTTACTTTATGCTTGTAAGTATCCATATAACAACTGATTATATTTTATTTTCTAAACAGGCGCTTGAAGAAACCTCTGTTCTGCTGTCTGCGGAACTCCTCAAGCTGTTTCTTGAGTTCCTCATCTGAGTTGTCGCCGACAATGTATGAATCGTCGTCATCATCATAAAGACCCGGATCGACAAAGTCGGGGCGAACACTTTCAGAAGCCTCTGTATCAGGGACCATATGACGCTTCACCTCATCAGAAGGTTCAGGTATCGGCTCGTGGTCATCTCCATCATCTGTCACCACATGTCTCGGAACCTCTCCGGGCGGAGTGACGACAGGTGGCACTTCCTGCTTCACAGCCTGTACCTCGGCGGCAGGCTCGACAAGAACGGATGGAATGTCAGCCGGCTCCGCCACAGCATCGGATGTGTCCTGGACGGATTCAGCAGGGGCTTCAGTCTTGTCGGAATCGCCATCGGCAGCTACAGGCTCGGGATGCTCCACAAACGGCACGTCTCCCACCGTCGCATCGGCAGGCAGATTACTGAACAGCAGCCCGTTATCCGGGTATTCCTCGACCGATGGTTCAGGCACGGGAACGGCCTTGACAGCAGGCTTTGACACGGGCTCCGTATCTGTCCTGGCGGGCATTGACGCCAAGGCGTCCTGCACCGCCGCGCGGACCATGTCAGCAATCTGTTCCTGAGATATGGTCTGAGGTTCAGCCGAAGGCACCTCTATGTCGTGCTTCCTCGGGCGTCCCCGCTTCCCCTTGAAGTTGGCGACAAGAGTGGCGGACTTCTCTTCGGAAGCTTTCCGTATCTCACTGTACACGCTGTCGCCTTCGCGTATCGGCACAAGCCGGAAACTGCCGTGATGGAGTGTCTGGAGAATGACCTCTTCGGTCATCGCCTTCTCAAAGTAGGTATTCTGACTGTCCCTGAATTTTCTGCTGCTGACTATTATCATAACATAAGCGTTTCTGAATGCAAATATAAACATTTGGTACCATATACGGAACCATAGCAAGAAAAAATTTATAAACTATAACACATAAGTTTCATAAGCTATATATAAATATTTTATGATATATTATATAAAGTTTTCAACTATATGTGTTTCAAAAAATGTCGCAAAAATTCGTTCTAATCGTAAAACATTGACAGACTGAAAGATGGCCCGCAAAAGGCTGAAACCGCAAGGAATTTTCAATAAAAATCAGCAAAAAAAAGCCCCAGAAGTTGTTAAATTCAACTTTCTTACTATATTTGCATCAGTATTAACCCTTTAACTAACAATAATCATGAAAGAACTGGTAGCAAAGATCAACGCTCTCACCGCTGCTTTCGCAGCTGACGCAGAGAAGAACGTAGAAGGAAACAAGGCAGCAGGCGCACGCGCTCGCAAGGTTTCTCTCGAGATCGAGAAGGCTCTCAAGGAGTATCGCAAGGCTTCCATCGAGGCTACAAAGTAATTTCCCCCAAGGAAATACAAATACCGCCCTCCCCGCTGGGGAAGGCGGTATTTTTTATCTCGTTATGTGATACTACAGGAGGTTAAGGAATATCGTCACGACAGCCGTATTGATAAGGTCAACAAACATCGCTCCGATGATCGGGACAACCACGAACGGCTTTACGGCATACCTATATTTATAGCACACTGCAGACATGTTGGCCATTGCATTTGGCGTGGCACCCAGGCCGAACCCGCATATGCCGCTGACAAGCACGGCAGCATCGTAATTCTTTCCAAGCAGAGGGAATGCAATGAAATATGCGAAGACTGCGATGAACAATGTCTCTGCGAGCAGCATCGTGATGAGCGGAAGCGCCAGGCCGGCAAGTTCCCACAGCCTGAGCGACACCATGGCCATGCCGAGGAACAGCGACAGACATACGTCACCGATAGCCACGACCTTGTCCATGTCGACTCTGATGGCATGGTTTGTCGCTTCAGAGAGATTGCGTATGAGTGCGGCTGCCAGCAGCGACCCGAAATATGTCGGGAATGTGACCCCCGTCTTCTTCAGCAGCCAGCTCACAAGCGTACCCAGGGCCATCGCCAGGAGTATCTGGTAGGCGGCTCTGGAGAGACGCCTGAACTCACTCTCCTCAGAATCGGGGCGCATGGTCCTCGCATCAGGAAGAGATGCATTGACCTCCATGCCGAGAAGGTCATCCTTTTCAGCGTCAGGGAGAGCCTCAGCGGCAAGGCCATGGCGATTGATGAGAAGCTCAGCCAGAGGGCCACCGATAAGGGACCCTGCGACAAGGCCGAAGGTCGCAGCGGCCATCATTATCGAGGATGCGCCGTTCACTCCCATGCTCTCAAGCAGAGAGCTGAAGCCTCCGGCTGTACCATGACCACCGCACATCGGGATGGAGCCCGCAGTCATGCCCATGAGCGGCTTCAGCCCCATACCGGCCGCAATGCCTACGGAAAGAAGATTCTGCATTATGACAAGCACGACCATCAGGAGGACCATCACTATGATAGGCTTTCCACCTTGCTTGAGAACCTTCAGGTTGCTCTGGTAGCCCACGGATGTGAAGAAAACCATCATGAAGAAGTCTTTCAGGGTACCGTCGAATGAGAATTCGATTCCACCCCAGCCGTGAATGGCAAGGAAGAGAAGCGAGAAAATTATACCTCCGGACACCGGGGACGGTATGCAGAGCCGCTTGAGGAACTCGAATTTCCTGGTAAGAAAGAGTCCCAGGAGAAGGGCGAGTACCCCCACTCCGGCAGTCTGATACATGTCAAGGCTTATCTGATGCAGTTCCATACCTTAAAGATAATAAAATAAATTTACTTTTTGCCTCAATTATGGCATTTGAGGCGCATTTTGTCTATATTTGCAGTCCGTATGAAATACGGATTCGACAACGAAAAGTATCTCCGGATACAGTCCGAACACATAAAGGAGCGCATCGCCCAGTTCGGAAACAAGCTCTATCTCGAGCTTGGTGGCAAACTCTTCGACG
>R20__coassemble_1570_pt1 | contig 12087 bp, 7 predicted proteins | sample R20__metabat2_low_PE_021 | metagenome-assembled genome bin R20
TCCGTATGGTCGGCGAGATCGAGAAGCACCACGAAGAGCGCTACCGCGCACTTCTTAGCAATGTCGAGGCACAGGAAGTCTTCAAGAAGAGCGAAGTCAAGGTATGGGAGTGCCGCAACTGCGGCCACATAGTGGTCGGCACAGCGGCCCCTGAGATCTGCCCTGTCTGCGCCCATCCTCAGGCGTACTTCGAGGTCAACGCGAAGAACTATTAAAAAAGTACCGCCCCGGAAATTTCCGGGGCGATGTTTTTTTACTTGGCCCAGTCGGGCTCACGGCTGAGAATCTCCTTCAGTATCACGGAATCGAACTTGGCCTTGCGGTCATAGGTATAGATGCCGTTCTGCTCCTGCTCGACGTCAGTAAGCTGGGTGTAGCACCATCCGCTGATGTAGTCGAGGTTCATGATGGTGTCTGTAAGTCCTTTGAGTCTGGTGTAGACTTCCTGGAGGTCTTCCGGCGCCTTGCCATAGCCCCAGGTGTTGGCAGCATACTGCTCGATGACCCACTTGATGCCTCCGAACTCGTCGAGGAGGTAAGGCTGGCCACTGTACGGGCACTCCTGCCCGACGTTGAATGTAGGGACAGTCCCGTCTCCCTTGAGTGTCAGTTTTTTCTTCAAGGTGTCGGGATTCTGCTCGTAGTTGTGGTAAGTCCATATGTCAGTGACGACATGATAGCCCCCGCTGACATCATTGACAGGGCGGTAGTCAAGGTCATGCGACATCTTGTAGACGTCCGACACCATCCTGTCATGAACCTTTCCGCCCTCATCCTTCATCCTGCCCCATGTCTCGTTGAAAGGAGTCCATGCAATGATCGATGGATGGTTGCGGTCGCGTGTCACTATCTCTTCCCACTCGGAAATGAAGTTGCGGCAGGCAAGTTCATTGTTGACATCGATGCCCCAGCTCGAGGACTCTCCCCATGTAAGGTAGCCGAACCTGTCGGCCCAGTAGTGGAATCTCTCCTCGAAGACCTTCTGGTGAAGCCTGGCGGCGTTGAAGCCGACGGCCTGGCTCATGAGGATGTCATTCTTCAGTGCCTCGTCGGAAGGTGCGGTCCAGATGCCGTCAGGATAGAAGCCCTGGTCGAGCACCATCCTCAGATAGAGGGGCTTGTTGTTGAGGTAGAGGCGGTTACCTTCGATGTGGATCTTGCGCATGCCGGCATAGGAGCTGACGCTGTCGATGACCTTTCCGTCCTTGTCAGTCACTTCATAGACAATGTCATAGAGGAACGGGTCAGAAGGAGACCATGTCCTTGCCTTTTTGACCGGGACCGAGATGCTCATGACAGGAGAAGCGACAACCGATGCAGAAGCCACCACCTTGCCTGCATCGAGAATCTTCACGGAGAATCTCTCTCCGGACTGGAGTGCATAGAAAGACGGCTCGAAGATGAAGGAAGAGTTGTCAAGGTCGGGCTTCACATAGACGCCCTTGAGTCCGCAAGGGGCAACAGCCTCCATCCAGACAGTCTGCCAGATGCCTGTCGTACGGGTGTAGTGGCAGCCGCGGGACATCAGCGGCTGGCTCTGCTTGCCCAGCGGCTGGAGAGAAGAGCGGGTATCGTCCTCGACAAGAAGAACGAGATTGGCGCTCTCCCCTGCCTTGACGAGCCGGGTGATGTCAAACTCGAAGGATGACGTGCCTCCATAGTGGCGGCCGGCAAGCTGTCCTCCGACATAGAGGGCGCAGCTGTAATCGACAGCACCGAAATGTATGAGGATCCTGCGGCCATCCCATGATGCAGGCACATCGACCTTGCGCTGATACCACATGCACTCGATGAAATCCTTGTGGCCGACTCCCGATAGTTCGCTCTCAGGGCAGAACGGGACTGTGATCCGGCCGTCGAAGCCCTCGGAAGTGGCATAGCCGGCCTCCCTGCCGGACTTGCCGAAGTCGAAGGTGAAGGTCCATGTTCCGTTGAGGTTGATCCAGTCGGCGCGCTCGAACTGCGGGCGCGGGTACTCCGGTCTTGGGATACCAGGGGTCGTCTGCGCCCGCAGAGTCAGCGCGCCGCAGAGTGCCATGGCAGCAATGAAGAATTTTCTCATATAAAAGATGTTTGTTGTAATGTCATTGAAGCAGCCATCCACCTCTCTGGAGAACCTTTGTCATCAGGAGAGGCTTGACCGATGCCGAGTCGACAAATGTCCTGACCTCTGCGGCGGCCTCTGGAGAATAATGTCCGGAAAGCAGGGCTGAGCACCAGTTGGCCGGGAAGAATATGTCACCTGTGCGCTGGATGTCGGGAAGAGCCTCGAGGGCCGGGCGGATGTAGCGCAGCGACTCCGCCTCGCGAAGAGGGCTGTTGAGGAGCCTCAGAGCTTGGGTGACACGCGCCTCCGGGCCTCTTGTCTCAGAGGAAAGCAGGGTATTGAAGAAGGAATCCCTTTCTTCCTGCGAGGCAGAGCAGGCCCGGGACACATACTCGAAAGCCTCTTTCCTGTCAGGATTGGAAATCCTCGAAAGCTGTTCAGACCTGACATCCGGGGCCATGGAAGGGAATCTTATCATCAGCTGGTAGGCAAGGGACGTATAATCAGCCTCACCAAGTCTCAGGCCGCCATAAGGTTCCTGGCTTGACCATATCCGAAACAGTTCGTCATCATATGACGTACTGATGCCCTCAAGGGTCCTGAATGCAAGCAGCCTGAATTCATGGTCCTCCGAAGCGTCTGCCGATATGGCCTTGAGCAGGTCCTCGAACTCCGTCGAACCTCCGCACCACCTGGCCGCAGAGGTCCCGTAACTCATCATGGCACTCCTGATGAGATTGTCGGCCTCACCGCGGAGCGCACTGCATATCCATGAAAGGAACTTGTCCGCGGAGAGAGACCTGTGCCACACATTCTCATAGAGAGTCATAAGCGCGGACATCCTCGCAGTGGCATCAAGTCCAGCGAATGCGCTTTCCATCCACTCTGCCTCGGGCTCGTCGACGATGAATCTGCCATATGCAAGCCCGTCCGCAGATGGCAGGACATGCAGCACATCGAATGGAGCGTCAATGACAGCGACATCGCCGCCGTCGAATACCGCCTTCATGACAGCTGCCGTGTCTTCCCCGACGGCAAGAACCGTGACATCCTCCTGCCAGACATTGCCTGCGCCGAACGGATCGGACTGCCTCACCGTGACGCGCGACCCTTCAATGGAAGTCTCGAAGACAGGCATGCCTTTCTCCTTGACCCACACCCTGCTCCATTCGTCGAGGCCAGGAGTCGCGAACATTGCGATGAGGTCGTCCCATGTGGCATTGGAGTATGCAAAAGTCTCAAGATAGCGGTGGATTCCGGCACGGAAGGTTTCCTCCCCGAGCCTGCGCTCGAGCATCGCCATCATCACCGGAGACTTGTCGTAGATGATGTTGCAGTATATGAGCCCTGCATCGTTGAGGTTGTCCAGAGGTCTTTGGATGGCATTGGACCCTGCGGTGCGGTCCTCGGCATAGGCCGGTGCATTCAGGGTCGCCAGGTCGTTCAGCACATGGTTCACGCCAGGATAGAGCGGCCTCACCATCTTGGCTGCAAAGAAGTTGGCAAAAACCTCCTTGGTCCACACATCGTCGAACCATTTCATTGTGACAAGGTCCCCGAACCACATGTGCGCCGTCTCGTGCGCTATGAGCGAGGCTCTGCCGAGGAGCTCCTCCGTGGTCGGCGCTGTGCCCAGAAAGATGCGGCGGTCATTGTACAGGGTCGCACCGGTGTGCTCCATGCCGCCATACTGGAAATCAGGAAGCACGACAAGGTCATACTTCGCGAACGGATAATCTATGCCGGTATAGTCTTCAAGCCAGTCGAGTGATCGTTTGACGAGCCTCAGCACATCGGGGCACTGGGCCACCTTGGCAGGGTCTGTCTCCCTATGGTAGAGATGGACAGGCTTGCCGGCTGCGCCGACGCCTTCCGAAGTCACGCACTCGAACTCCCCGGCGACAAATGAGAACAGATACGTGCTCAGAGGCTCTGTCTCAGCAAATTGCACGGTCCTTCCCTCGCGGGATGCCTCCGAAGTGTTGGAGACGGCCACCCACCCGTCCGGGACGGTGAGCGACAATGTATACCGCGCCTTCATGTCAGGCTGGTCGAAACAAGGGAAAAGAGTCCTTGCGCGGTCAGGGACCAGCAGGGTATAAAGGAAATGCTCACGGCGGTTGAGCGACTGCTCACCTGCCGTGAACTCGATTTCAATGGTGTTGGGGCCCTTGAGCGAGAGCCTGCGTGGGATGACGAGGTGCTCGTCCCTGACCATGGCAGGAGCCTCTGTGCCATTGACCCGGAGGACATGGACATCAAATCCTCTCATATCGAGGAAGATGTCTTCCCTGCGTGCCAGGTCGAGGGTGACGGTCTCGCTCGCCTCGATGGCTGAGTCCTTGGACTCGGGAATGTCGAAATGGAGGCTGTATCTGACATCGGAGATCACCGAACTGCGGTGCTCCGCAAGACTCAGAGGCACTCCCGGTCCCGGAGTCTGCACTGTACAGGAAACGGCAGACAAGAGCAGAGCTGCCGTCAGCAAGTTTTGGTCACTTCGTCTCATCGACCCGGCTCTGGAGGTAGGCCTTCATATCCTCCCACCTGTAATATGGGTACATATCGGTCTTGGCAGGAATCTTCACTTCCTTCTCGCAGAAGAGAGGTTTCACAATGATGTCGCCCTTGGAGTTGCGGAAGAAGATGAGCTGGAAATTTGTCGCCATAGGCACGACGTCGGAGGCAGAATATTCATCGCTCAGCCTGTCAGGGTCACTCTGGTCAGATGAAGCGCATGGCACCTTCAGGAAGGATGCGAGCGGACCGACATTGCTGTCGTGGCAGAACCTGAGGGTTGCGGCCGGAGTACCGGATTCGATCGCTTCATCAGCATAGCGAACCATCAGGTCGACGATTGCTGCCGGCATCGGGCTCTTGGCTGCCCTGGAGTACTCGCTGACGCCATAGTGGACATAGAAGTGGTAGTTGGTTATCTTCGACATGTTGAAGAGTTCCTCAGGGGTGAAGATGTCATAGAAGTTCCACTTGTCGAAGTCCACGTCCGTATCCTGGACGATTCCATTGAGAAAATAAAGGTCGTAGACAAATCTCTTGGCATCGAGCCCTGTGGTCTCGACATAGCTGTCAGGATCGATGAAAAGGAGTTTCATGACTCTCTGCTCCTGGACCGCTTCATTGAAGAGCTGTCCGCTGATTCTGGAATATTCCGAGTCCTTGCCTACAAGGGCCTCCATCTCCGGAGTGTTCCCGCCCCACTCGAACTCCTCGTGATTGCCTGCGTCGCGTGTGACGACCAGCTTCGGGTTGAGCTCTTTCATCCGCTCGACAAAGCTCCACATCGTGTTGATTACGCGGTGGGAAGTGGTGGTACGGCAGTCAAGGACTGCACCGTCATGGAAGACCTTCGGATAGTTGTGGTACATACGGTCAGCTATGCCGCGGAGCTGATTCTCCCCGACATCCGTGAGCTGGCCGACACGGCCTTGGGCGTCGTCATAGAGAAACTGTGCTTTCTGGTACACTTCCTCGCCCTTTGCGGTGAGGGCATGGGCATCATGGGCGTCCTGCAGCATCTTCAGAGGCTTTGTGTACGAAGATTCGCCGGCATGATAACGGGAGCCATGGCGACCTATATAATATATGTAGAAAGGTTTGTACCCCTTAGGTGCCGGAGTAAGTGGAACGATCTCATCGGCAGGATAACAGCGAAGGTTGTTGGCCGACTGGCACGGGTCCGCGGCGATGTCGGCGACGGACACCTGGGCGTTGAGTGCGACCGTGCTCGCAAGAGCAGCGGCTGCAAGGAAGAATTTCTTCATGATATATGCATAGTTTCAACAAATATAATGATTTTCAGATCGAATAGCGATTATTTTATATATTTATATAAACATATAAAGAAAAAATCTTTTTCAATTCTGCAATTTAATCGCTGAAAATGCGTATATTGCAATGATGAAATGCCTCTGATGGCATCATTGAAAATTATGGAAGGAAACTCAGGATACACCAAGAAAGAAGGACAGGGCAGCCTGTTCAAGAACGACAAGAAGACCGCGGCAAATCAGCCTGACTTCACAGGGAGCGTAGTGATCGGCGGGGTCGAGAAGAGAATTGCCGCATGGACAAGGACAGCCCGCAACGGAGGCTCCTATCTCTCGATTTCTATAAGTGATTTCCAGGGCGGAGGCGGCCAGGGAGGATACAACGGCTCAGGCCAGCAGCGCGGAAGCTATGGTCAGGGCGGATACCAGCAAGGCGGCTATAACGGAGGTTATCAGCAGCAGGGCGGATACCAGCAGACCTATCAGCAGCCATCCGCACCGGCACCGGCTCCTGCACCGAGCATAGAAGACATGCCGGCAGAGTTCGGCGAGGACATGCCATTTTAAAGTACAATCCATATGAACAGACTTATCCCTGTCGCTGCCGCAGCCGTGGCAGCGCTGTCGCTTGCAGCGGGATGCTGCAACGGCAACAAGACATCATGCTGCAACTCCGAAGAAAGCTGCTGCACCACTCAGTTCTCAAAGAAGCTTCCTGTCGGCGTCCAGCTCTACAGCGTGCGCACCGACCTTGAGAAGGACTTCTACGGCACCCTCAAGCAGATTGCCGAGATGGGTTACGAAGGAGTCGAGTTCTACGGCGAGTACTATGGCAATTCAGTGCTCCAGGTAAAGAAATGGTGCACCGAGCTCGGACTCATCCCGTTCTCCAACCACATTCCTTTCCAGGCCATGATCGACGACATCGACAAGGTCATCGAGGAGAACACGATTCTTGGCTGCCAGTATCTCGTCTTCCCGTACATGGATGAGGCTAGCCGTCCGGGCATAGACCCTGAGCAGTTCAAGAAGACGGTCGCGAAGATCGGCGAATGCGGAGCCAAGGTCGCAGAGGCAGGCTTCCAGATGCTCTACCACAACCACGACTTCGAGTTCGTCCCTTTCCAGGACGGTCTCGGCTACGACTACATCTTCTCCGTCAATGACAGGAAGAACCTCCAGAACGAGATCGACGTCTGCTGGGTAGAGTACTCAGGCCAGGGCGCTGCCGAGTACCTCACAAAGTACGCAGGCGGCATCCCTGTAGTGCACCTCAAGGACTACAAGCTCGAGGGCAAGCTCTCAAAGGCCCCATATGCCCTCATCGGCATCACCACAGACAACTCCATGAAGGATGAGAACGGCAACTGGTTCGAGTACCGTCCTCTCGGAGAGGGTCAGGTCGACATGCCGGCAGTGATCAAGGCAGCCATCGACGGCGGAGCAAGGTGGCTCTGCGTCGAGCAGGATGAGCCTAGCCAGGGACGCACCCGTCTCGAGGGCGTTGCAAAGAGCGTGGAGTACCTCAGGTCCCTCGACCTCATGTAAGACTGTCAGCAAAATGACTGACAGGCTCAAGGCTCTGTCCATTACGGCACTTCTGTTTCTTCCCGTATTGTCCTCAGCACAGGGAAAGACAGGGCTGCGTTACGTGGACCCGAATATCGGCGGCGTGGGAGTGCTTCTCCAGCCGACACGTCAGACCACCCAGATTCCAAACCAGCTTGTAAGGGTCTCTCCATCGAGGGGAGACCTTCTGGATGACAGGGTTTCCGACTACCCTCTCACACTTACTTCCCACAGACAGCAGTCAGTGTTCGGCTTCCTTCCGCTCAAGGAAGGAAGATTCGATGGGCAGGTGTGGGACGCAAGGCAGGTCTATGACCACGAGAAGGCCACTCCATACAATTACAGTGCGGAACTTGAGGGATGCTCGATACGCTACTCGGTCACCCCGAAGTGCGGTATCATGGAAGTGGTGTTTGACGGCATCGAAGGCAACATCCTGAGGTTCAGGACTCTCAACGGCAATGGCGGATACTCTGTCATCAGCCCGACAGAGATATCGGGGCAGGAAAATTTCAGCGGGATGACAGCCTACACATACATCAGGCTCGACTCCCCTGCTCAGGCTCAGGACAAGAGTCCTGACGGGAAGCATCTCGCAGTCAGGGCCAATGAGGCGAAAGTCACTCTCACCTATGGCATCTCATATATAAGTGTCGAGCAGGCCAAGGCAAACCTGATGAGAGAGATACCTTCCGCCGATTTCGCAAAAGTCGAGAAGGTGGCCAAGGCTGCATGGGACTCAGCCATGGGGCAGATTTCCGTCAAGGGTGGCACCGAGCAGCACCTCAGGCTCTTCTACACATCTCTCTACAGGTGCAGGGAACGCATGGTCGACATCACTGAAGACGGGCGCTACTACAGCGCCTTCGACCACAGTGTCCACGAGACGGACAGGACATTCTACACCGACAACTGGATGTGGGACACACACATTTCGCTCGAGCCGCTGATGACGATCCTGGACCCGGAGATGGAGCAGGACAAGCTCCAGTCGTATGTAGAGATGTACAGGCAGGGTGGCACCATGCCTTCGTTTGCCGTCATCTGGGGTGACTGGCCTGCCATGACAGGCAACTATGCCGCAGTATGGATGGCTGACGCGCTTGCCAAAGGCCTCAAAGGATTCGACGTGGAAACTGCCTACAAGGGCATAAGGGAGAACTCTCTCGACGCCACTCTCATACCATGGAGAAACGGCCCCCGCACACCAATCGATGATTTCTACACCGACAACGGATGGTTCCCTGCCCTCCATCCTGGAGAGCTGGAGACTGTCCCGGAAGTGGACACGAACTGGGAGCGCAGACAGGCAGTGTCGATCACCACGGCCTTCAGCTATGCCGACTGGGGCGTGGCGCAGGTGGCGCGAAGCCTTGGCAAGACGGACGAAGAGGCCATTTTCCTCAATCGTGCGGCATTCTACAAGAACGTATACCGTCCTGACAAGGGGATGTTCTGGCCGAAGGACAAGGACGGCAACTGGATCGAAGGAGTCGACCCGCGCTACATGGACAGGATGTATTTCACAGAGAACAACGCCTACACCTTCCAATGGGATGTCAAGCATGATCTGAAGGGGCTCTTCGACCTGATGGGAGGAAGAACAGAAGCGGAGAAGAAGCTCGACGACCTCTTCCGCATCCCTCTGTCGATGGCGAAGTTCAACTTCTTCCACATCCTTCCTGACGCCACCGGAATGGTGGGACAGTTCGCGATGGGCAACGAGCCGAGCTTCCATATCCCGTACATCTACGACTATCTCGGATCCCCATGGAAGACCCAGAAGCGCATCCACCAGCTGATAGACATGCTCTTCAGCGACACGGTGTCCGGCATCCCCGGCGACGAGGACGGCGGAGGCATGTCGTCGTTTGTGGTGTTCTCGATGATGGGGTTCTTCCCTGTCACCCCGGGCATCCCGATCTATGCAATAGGAAGCCCGTTCTTCGAGAGCGTGACGATAAGTCTCCCGAATGGCAGGAAATTCTCTGTCAAGGCGAAGAACTATTCCGAAGAGAACAAGTATATCCAGAGCGCAAGGCTCAACGGGAAGGCTCTCGACAGGGCATGGTTCACCCATGATGAGCTCACCAGGGGCGGAGTCCTCGAGCTCACGATGGGACCGGAACCGAACAGGAAATGGGGTGCGGCAGAAGAAGTGCTGCCTCCGTCAAGCATTGATTACAAAGGACTGTAAATATGAAACTCAGCATTCCCGCAGCGGCAATTCTGCTGGCATTGGTCTCATGCACCGGGCCTGCGGATTACACGCAGTATGTCAACCTCTTCTCCGGCACTGACGGAGACGGCCACTGCCACCCTTGCGCATGCACGCCTTTCGGCAGCATCCAGGTGGGTCCCCAGACCGGCAATTTCGCCTGGGAGTACTGCGGAGGGTACCAGTGGAAGGACACCACAGTCATGGGATTCTCCCAGAACCGCATCGACGGAACGGGAAGCTCGGAGCTCGGAGACCTGCTGATGATGCCGTTCATCGGCGAGGCTGTGCAGGATGACTATGCATGCGGATTTGACAAGTCCTCCGAGGCAGCTGTCCCGGGATACTATACATGCACGCTCGATGACGGCATCATGGCAGAATTCACCTGCTCGAAGCATGTGGCGCTGCACAGGTACACTTCAGACAAGCCCCTCAAGGTCATGCTGGACCTGCAGAGCGCCCAGATCGGCTCCGAGGCCCGCTTCCACAAGAGAGTCATCGACTGCAGCAGGGACCTTTCCGACCCTCTCCACGTCAAGGGATACACCCACTCCAAGGCGTGGAACGACAGGGAAATATGGTATGACATAGAGTTCAGCAGGCCGTATACGCTTGCAGCAGAGCTGCCGCTGAGGGACTCGCTCGAGAAACTTACGAGGGTGGTCCTCGATTTCGGGGAGTCGACCGAGCCGCTCATGGTCAAGGCGTCGATCTCCGTCTCAGGCATCGACGGAGCATCGCACAACATTGCCGAGGAGATTCCGGGATGGGATTTCGAAGGAGTGCGCAGGGCCGCATCGAAGGCATGGAACGACCACCTGGGAAGGATTGACATCGAAGGCACGGACACCGAGAAGCGCATCTTCTACACGGCGATGTACCGCCTCATGATGCACCCGAACGACATATCTGACGATGGCGAAGCCCCATTCTACTCCACCCTCTCCCTCTGGGACACCTACCGCGCCGCGCATCCTCTCTTCACCCTCATCGCACCGGAGATCGTGGATGATGTCGTGAACTCATTCATGGTCTATTACGACAAGCAGGGATTCCTGCCGATGTGGGCGCTCGGAGGCACGGACAACTTCGGAATGATAGGGAACCACTCGATCCCAGTGATTGTCGACGCGTACCTCAAGGGATTCAGCGGCTTCGATGCCGAGACGCTGTACCAGGCCATAAAGCGCTCAGTGACAGAGGATCACATCAAGTATGACTGGGCGGCATACGACCGCTGCGGGTATTTCCCGTACGACGTCACCAAGGTCGAGAGCGTCTCCCGCACCCTGGAGTGCTGCTACGACGACTGGTGCGCCGGAGTGCTCGCATCCAGGCTCGGCCACGAGGAGGATGCGGAGTTCTTCGCAAAGCGTGCCGGATATTGGAAGAATCTGCTCGACCCGGAGCTGAAACTGATGCGCGGGCGCGAGTCCGAAGGCAACTGGCGCACGCCTTTCGACCCGCTGCTCTGCGGCCACTTCTCGACCGGCGGCGACTTCACTGAAGGAAATTCATGGCAGTACACATGGCATGTGCTGCACGATGCCGAAGGGCTCATCGAGGCGATGGGCGGACGCGAGGCGTTCGTAGAGAAGCTCGACTCCCTCTTCACGATGGACTCCAGCACCCACGGCACAGGCACGACCGTCGATGTCAGCGGCCTCATCGGCCAGTATGCCCATGGCAACGAGCCGAGCCACCACGTGATATACCTCTATACCATCGCCGGCGAGCCGGACAAGGCGGCCGACCTCATACGCGAGACATGGACAACCCAGTACCTGGACGGCCCTGAGGGACTCTCCGGCAACGACGACTGCGGCCAGATGAGCGCCTGGTACATATTCTCGGCGATGGGCTTCTACCCTGTCAATCCATGCGGCGGGGAGTATGTCATAGGAGCGCCTCAGCTCCCGAAGATGACCATCCATCTCCCCGAAGGGAAGGACTTCACGGTCATTGCCGATGGCATCAGTCCGGAGCGCCACAGGGTCGAATCGGTGACGCTCAACGGCAAGCCTCTGACGGATTGGAAGATACGCCACGAAGACATACTTGCAGGAGGGACTCTGGAGTTTAAGATGAGATAGTGCGGCGAAGATCGGTGCGGGCGAGCTCGAGATGCTTCTCGACCGTGCGCACCGACAGTCCGAGCCGGTCTGCAATCTCCTTGGCAGAAAGTCCCTCGGCATATTTGAGGCGGACTATCTCGCTGCGGCGTGGCGAAAGGGAGGATACTGCTGCAACTATGTCCGATGCTGTGTCGGAGGACTCCCTCTCCGGACGCTCCCCGCAGGAATCGAGGTCAAGGACGCTGCTCCATTTCGAGCGCAGCACGTTGAGGACAGCATTGCGGGTACAGGTAAAGAGCCAGGTCGAGAGTGATGCTTCACGAAGAGAGAATGTCTTGCGGGACAGATAGAGTTTCATGAACACATCCTGGACTATGTCCTCAGCGC
>R20__coassemble_1613_pt1 | contig 11701 bp, 6 predicted proteins | sample R20__metabat2_low_PE_021 | metagenome-assembled genome bin R20
CGATCGACGACAAGCCGACCCTCGAGAGCACGGAGGTCACCAAGACCGTCAAGGTACCTTCAGGAGACGATTGCGGAAAGACCAGCCGCAAGCTCTACGACCGTATCATCGGCATCCAGCTCGGTACCGAGGAGGACACCCACGGATGGTGCCAGTTCCTGGACTAGGCCTTAGGAAATATCGATTTGTCAGGGGTTGGCTGAAAGCATGATTTCAGCCAACCTTTTTTTGAAAAACTTGCGAATATTAGACATAAATATGTAATTTTGGAAAGTGTTAGTTAGTATCACAATTAGGTTCAATAAAATCAGTTATCTATGAAGAAATTATTCATGGCAATTCTTGCAGTCATGATGTCCCTGTCCGTTTTCGGACAGAACAAGGTGACAGGCAAGGTCACTGACGCCAACGGCGAGCCGCTTCCTGGAGTTGCAGTGTTCGTCAAAGGCACCACGAATGCCGTCTCCACATCTCTGGACGGTTCCTACTCAATCTCTGCCAAGGAAAGTGATGTGCTTACTTTCAGCAGCATCGGCTACGAAGGTGCCGAGGCTGCAGTCGGCAAGAGAGCCATCATCAATGTCACCCTCGAGGAAAGCCTGGAATCTCTCGAAGGCACGGTCGTCACCGGTTATCAGACTCTTTCCAAGGAGCGTGCAACCGGTTCTTTCGACATTGTCAAGAAGGCCCAGATCGAGAAGCCTACGGACAACATCGCCAGCCGACTCGTCGGAGCAGCTGCCGGTGTGGCCTACACTTCTGATGAATATGGCAATCCTACCTTTACCATCCGCGGTACTTCTTCATTCTCGGCGAGCACGACTCCTCTCATCGTAATCGACGGATTCCAGACACAGTCGACTCTTGCAGACCTCAACCCTAACGACGTCGAGAGCATCACCATCCTGAAGGATGCTGCCGCAGCTTCAATCTGGGGTGCAAAGTCTGCAAACGGTGTCATTGTCATCACCACCAAGAACGCCAGGTCCAACGGCGGAAAGGCCAAGGTGACGGTGGATTACTCCGGATTCTACAAGATTTCTCCAAAGCTTGATCTTGACTATGCACTTTCCGAGGCATCCGTGGACGAGGTCATCGACTATGAAGTCAACATGTTCGACAAGGCCGACTCGTCACTCTGGTATCCTGAGGAAAGCGATTACAGCGGCGGCACCAGCCTTGTGTACAACTACCTCAATGAGGTGAGGCTCGGACATATGAGCCAGTCTGACGCAAATTCCAAGATCAACGCCCTGCGCAGCAACAACAACTACGACCAGGTACGCAAGTATCTCCTTCAGAATCCGTCGACCCTGCAGCAGAACGTCAGCGTCAACATCGCCACTGACCGTTCCCAGTCCAACTTCTCCGTACTCTACCAGGACAGTGACTTTGTCTACAAGAACAGGGATTCACAGAAGTACATGGTCAACTTCCGCAACCGTACCAATCTCTTCAAGTGGCTTGACGCGACCATCGGCGGGACGTACAACTACACCAAGACCAACAACAGCGGATATGGACTCTCAGGTCTCTCCCCATACGAGATGCTCGTAGATGACAACGGAGACTATATCAGATATTCCGGAGGCATTTCCCTCAATTATCTCGAACGCCATCTCAATGGAGCACAGTTCCCTTATTCTGACTGGACATTCAATCCTGTAGAGGAAGGCGAGAATCGTGAACTCTACACCTACAGCAACCTCGCACGTATCCAGGGTGGCCTCACTTTCAAGATCATCAAGGGCCTCACCATCGATGCGAAGGCCCAGTATGAAATCATCTCCGGCCGCACCCACAATTACCAGAATGAGAATACCTACTATGTAAGGAGCACCGTCAACACCGCTGCAACCTGGAACCAGCAGACAGGTGCCGTGACCGCAAACCTTCCTTCCGGAGGCATTCTCGACCAGTCATCCAACCAGACCACTTCGATGACAATGCGTCTGCAGGCCAACTTCAACAGGACATTTGCAGAAAAGCATGCAATCGCCGCTGTAGCTGGCGTCGAGACTGTCAGCACGGACGTCCAGACTTTCAGCTACCCTACGACTTACGGATACAACGACAACACTCTCAGCGTAGGTACCTATGCCAACGGCATCGGCACTTCGAATGCCCCATTGAAGTCATGGCAGGGCTACTCCGAGTCATTCTCTCCATACAACTCGTTCTCGTACTCGATGGACCGCTACTTCTCTGCGTTTGCAAACGCATCCTATACCTACAATGGCAAGTATACGGTCTCTGCAAGTGCCCGTACAGATGCCTCCAACCTCATCACCGACGATCCTAAGTACCGTTATGCTCCTTTCTGGTCAGTCGGCGCAAGCTGGCAGCTCGGCAAGGAGGACTTCATGAAGGGCCTCGGATGGCTTGACATGCTCAACATCCGCGCTACCTACGGTTACAATGGAAACGTCGACAAGACCACGACCTTCAAGCCGCTTCTGAATCCAAGCGCGTCGGCCAACCTTGCCACCGGAGAATACACTGCTACCATGGCAAGCCGTGGCAACCCTACTCTCCGTTGGGAAAAGACCCGTACTGTCGACCTCGGCTTCGACTTCAGCATGCTCGACAGCAAGCTCCATGGCAAGTTCGATGTCTATAACAAGCACTCTCTCGACCTCATCGCCAGCAGGACACTCCCTTATGTCCAGGGCGCAAGCTCTGTATCCCTCAACAATGGTGAAATCTCCAACAAGGGATTTGAGATCGAGCTCGGATCCACTCTTCCGATAAACAAGGATATCGTATGGGACGGCACCCTCATGCTCTCATACAACAAGAACCGCGTCAAGTCCCTCAAGCAGACTCCTTCTGCAATGTACTATCTTACCATGTATTCAGGTACATCCTATGCGTGGATGGAGGATTATGACATGAACACTCTCTGGTGCTACAAGTACGGCGGCATCGTCAACAAGGGTACTGAAGCAAATCCTGACTGGCAGCCGACCATCGTTTCCGCCGATGGCGAGACCCACCAGACTTTCGCGACATGGCCTTCAGGCGAGCTTCTCGACTATGCCAACAACATGGGTACACTCGTTGCTCCGGTCAATGCCTCATTCTCCACTTCTCTCAAGATATATGACTTCGAGGTTTCCATGATTCTCACTGGAAAGTTCGGCCACAAGTTCATGAGAGAGTCATTCAACTATCCTGCAATCAGCGGACGCTCGATTCCTAACGCCAAGTACAGCGAGATAGTGAACTGCGACCCTGACGAGATGGTTCCTCTCCCTATGAAGGACTATGAGTCGCGCTACTACTTCTGGGACAGGTTCTATCCATATCTTTCATACCTTGCAACCAATGCATCACTTATCAGGATACAGGAGATAGACCTTGGGTACAACCTTCCTAAGGCTGCGACCAGCTGGCTTGGCGTCAACACCATGAAGGTGTTCTTCCAGGCCACGAATCCTTGCAACATCTTCTTCAACAAGTGGCACGAGGATCCTGAGTTTGTCAGGGGGACTACTCCTCTTCAGGCATACTACATGCTCGGCGTAAAGTGCAATTTCTAAAATGGAGGACAGAAACATGAAATCAAGACATATTGCAATCATAGCGATTGCCTCCCTTGCAATCGTCATCAGTTCCTGCAGCAAGGTCGATGACTTCCTCGGAGCCGAACCGTCAAAGAGTTCGAAGAAGACGATCCAGACGGCAGAGCAGCTCGACCAGGTCCTTGCCAGCTACACTCTCTATTTCCCTGAAAATCCTGACATGGCTCTTGCGAGCGACGATTTCGAGTGCTCCGCCAAAGTACATGATGCAAAGACGGGAGGATACTTCGGCGCGTCACAGCTTGTACATTGCCTTTGGAACACAGAGAACAATGTCGACAACCGTTACTATACATGGATGAAGGAGTATCAGAAGGCTTATTATGCCAATCTTGTACTTGCCAACATCGAAAGTGTGACCGGCGATGAGGCCTACAAGGCAAATCTTGCCGCCGAAGCACATTTCCTCAGGGCATATACGTATTTCCAGATTGCACTTGCCCACACCCTTTATTATACGGGCTCCAACGGTGCCGAACTGGGCATAACCCTGAAGAATTCCATTTCCTTCGAGGAGACATCCGCCCGCTCGACTCTCGCCGAGACATGGGATTTCATCGACGCTGACCTCCAGGAGGCACTGAAGATCACAAAGAAATTCAAGAATTCCGACGGCAAGAACCAGACATGGCGTGGTACCACTGTCTCTGTCAAGGCATTCGCTGCGCGCTACTACCTGTACCGTGCAGACTATGCGCAGGCCCTGAAGTATGCCCAGGAAGTCCTTGGCGAGTACAGTTACCTCAAGGACTACAACAACCCGGCCGAGATGTATTACCTTGCAAGGACAGATTCCTACAACATCAACGTCGGTACTCCGGAAGCGAAGACCATCACTGTCCAGTATCCATATATCTTCCAGCAGATGTACAGCGCTGCGACCTACGTGGATTATGTCGCCTGGCCTGAACTTCTCTATACAAGGAACGTCGACTACGGATATTGGTGGTACATCCCAAGCGAGTCCCTGCTTGCAAACTACGCAGCCGACTGCCCGGAGGGCAACCCTGACAACGATCTCCGTTACAGATATTTCGTGATCGAGGACATGGGCCTCAGGTATTCAGACAAGACTGATGCAGGCCGCCTTCCCGGATATGCACAGTTCTACTATGATGACATCATCTCCGGCCCTACCACTGCTGAGATGAACCTTATCGTTGCGGAGTGTATGGCACGCACTGGCGACTACAGCCAGGCCATGACATATGTCGAGAAGGTCCGCAAGTGCCGCATCGTATCATCAGTATACACTCCGCTTGCACCGTCATCCAAGTCTGAGGCCATCAAGATGATTCTCCGCGAGCGTCGCCGCGAGATGCCTTTCAGCATCCGCTGGTATGACCTGAAGCGACTCAATGCCAATGACGCAGAAAATCAGGTCACAATCACCAGGAAGTTCTATGATTACAATGAAACTACGGTAATAAAGGATGGCGGTGTCAAGGACTATGTCCTGGAGCCAAATTCCCGCAAGTATGCGATGCCTATCGCTTCTCAGGAAATCACCAATTCGGACGGCATAATTCAGCAGAACACTTATTAGTAGAATATGAAAAAGAGCATCATTCTTATATGCTCTCTGATCCTTCTTGCCGGATGTAATTCAACATCCGGCAAATTGGGGTCAGATGGCAAGGCCCATCTCAAGGTGCTTTATGTCGGTGGAAATCCTGACTATGAGACCTATAGCGAGCACCGCACTCCTGAGCAGACAGACTCTTCTGTCACTGTAAGGATGGCGGCATTCGAACAGTATCTTGGTGAACGCTTCTCTGAAGTGAAGACCGTCAAGGGTACTGACTACACTGCTGACATGTCTGATGCATACGACGTTACCATTTTTGACGGAAAGACTCCGGAACTCGTTCCCGGCAAGTTTGGCAAGGACAAAGACGGCGAGTATGTCCGTCGCAGTGCACAGGCACTCCCTGAGGACTTCGACCGCGCTGCCATCACCATCGGTCGAGCCGGTGAGCAGGTCACCCAGGGCATAGGCTGCAAGAACGACTGGTATTGCCTCTGTCTCAGAAATGAGGCCCATCATTGGAACGCTGACCATCAGATCTTCAAGGGTCCGTTCCCAGTCACAGTGACCGCATACATGGCACCCACTCCTGAGAATGCATATCACTATGAGTACTACTATGACGCACCTCTTCCTGACTCCACTCTCATGTGGAAGGTCCATGAGGAAAACGACAAGGATGGCAATCCTCTGCCTATAGGCATGGTCTCCCGTCCGGGAGGGTACCTTGACTCCCCGGACTGCGAGGTCATTTCCAGCGGAGTCTGTGCAAAAACGATCGATGCCGTGGCAATAGGCCGCCATGCCAATTTCATGACATGGGGGTTTGCCGCGTCTCCTGAGTATATGACCGATGAGGCGAAGGCCGTGTTTGCCAATGCCATCGTCTATATGGCACAATTCAATGGCCGGAAGATGATAGCCCGAAAGTACAACGAGAACATGGCATCGCGCGAATTTGCAGCTGAACTGAAGTATCTCGCCACCATGCCTCCATACGAGGAGCGTGTCGGATGGGCAGTCGAGGCCAACGAAAAGGGATTTGAGATGCAGAAGGCTGCCAGAGCCAAGAAGGCCCGTGGGGAGAAGCTTGACCGCCAGGATGAATACTATCTCAATTTCAAGCCTCAGGTGCCGATGACCCTTTCGGAGTACCTTGAGCGTTATGAGGGCGACCTCTACAAGACCCTTGGCGATGACATGGATGCTTATGGCCCATACATAGACGAAAACATCGATTACCTGTACGGCGGTTTTAAGTCGTGGAATCTCGTCCTTGACGAAGATTGCAAGGCATGGGGCATAGCCAACAACGACGTTAAGCTCCTTGACAAGGCCATTACATGCCTTGAGACTGGGGAGGATGTAGAGCGCGCCCAGAGGGTGCTTGACCGCTATACCATGTGTACATTCACATCTCCTTCGGAATGGCGTGCATGGTATAGGAAATACAGCGACAGGATGTTCTTCACTGAAAGCGGTGGCTGGGTGTTCCTTGTGAACGGCCCTGATACCATTCCTGGCAATGACTATTCTCTTCGAAGCGAGCCTGAAATCGTCGAGGAAATCAAGAGATAGACATGAGAAGGTTCATTTCATTTGCCATTATGGCACTCATGGTCGCAGGCTGCTCGGAGTCTCCGAGAGTCAGGCTCAACCAGGAAGGAAAGGCGGACCTGAGAATACTCTATGTAGGTGGTCAGTCGGACTATTCTTCAACCGACCATACTGTCTCCAAGGCGGATCTTGATGCTTCGGTTGCTGCAAGGATGGCTTCTTTCGAAGAATTCCTCAATGAGAGATTCACTTCGGTGACCGTTGTAAAGGGGGAAGACTATACGCCCGACATGTCAGAGGAATGTGACGTGACGGTCTTTGACGGCAGGACTCCTGTCATGGAACCTGGTTACAGGGGATATGACAGCGAGGGTGTCATGCAGTACAGGAGTGCCACACGCCTCCCGTATGACTTTGACCGCGCATGTGTGATGGTCGGCTCCGTCAGCGAAGACCTGGCGATGCCGATAGGCGTCAAGCATGACTGGTATTGCCTGTGCCTTGACGCTGACGCACACAACTGGGTGGAAGGGCACCAGATCTTCAAGGGCCCGTTCCCTGTGAAACTGACGACAGTCATGAAGGCCACTCCGGAGAATGCGTACCATTATACGTATTTCTATGATTTCGAGCTTCCTGACTCCACACTCATGTGGAGGGTGCAGAAGAACGGGTACATGGATACTCCAGGCACACCTGTCGGTATGGTATCCCGTCCATGGGGATACCTTGACTCTCCAGACTGCGAATATATCTCCAGCGGAGTGTGTGCAAAGACCATCGATGCCGTCGCCATCGGCCGTCAGGGCAATTTCATGCATTGGGGATTTGCTGTGTCGCCGGACGGACTTACTGACGAGGGCAAGGCTGTCTTTGCCAATGCAATCGTCTATATGTCACGGTTTAATGGCCAGGGCATTCTTGCAAGAAAGCCCAATGAGAGGGTCGCGACCCGCGAGTATCTTAAGGAACGCAAGTATTATGCGACTCGTGAATGTTATGAGAATCGCATAAAAAGTGATGAGGAGTTTGCCCGGGAATCCATGGCTCTGCGTGACTCTGCCCGAGCAAAGATGGCAAGGAGGGAGGAACTTACCCGTCGTGAGTCTTATTTCGTCGACTATGAGCCTCAACCTCCGATGACTCTGGAAGACTTTCTCAAGCGTTACCAGCATGAAGTGTTTGATGAGTTCGGCACTGATCTGGAGGCCTATCAGAAATATTATGATGACAACAAACCGTATTTCTATGGCGGCAAGGGAGCATATGAGATTTCTGTGGACGAGGACTGCAAGGCGTGGGGCATAGCCAACAATGAGGTGAAACTCCTGGACAAGGCCATATCCTGCCTGGAGAACGGCTCTGAGACAGACCGTGCAAGAAGGGTGCTTGACCGCTATACGCTCTGCACTTTCAGCACTCCTCAGGAATGGAGGTCGTGGTATGACACATACCATAAGAAGATGTTCTTCACTGAGTCCGGTGGCTGGGTTTTCCTCATTGATGGGCCGTCAGATTTGCCGGGTAATGACTATCGTGCCAAAAAAGCAGCCATCAAGGCCGCAGAGGAAGCAAAATATGACGGTCAGGGAGTGCTTGGCGAAGCGTCGCAGGATGTCCCAGTCTGTGTCGCTGCAAACATTGTCGAAGAGGATGGAGGCACCTTTGTCGAGGTAAGTTTTGCCATCTGCCCTGGATTCCATCTCTACAGCACCGTCGATCCGACAGATCCATATGTCGCAATGTCCATAGAGACCAGCAAGCTTGAAGGCATAGAAGTCGGCGAACCTATTCTTCCGGCTGCAAGGATTATGGACAAGCCTGGTACGACCGTGTTTGACTCGAACTTCAAGGTAAGGATTCCTGTGACTGTCCGGGAGAACGGCCCCCTTACCGTCAATGTGGGATATCAGGCCTGCGACAGCAAGTCCTGCACCATCCCAGCTGAAAGAGAATTCAAGTTTATGCTTAAAAAGAAATAATCCATGAAGAAAATTATCTATGCTGCCGCCATTGCTGCGGCTGTGTGCAGTTGTTCAGACAAGACTGCGTTCACGATCAACGGCAAGGCCGGTGACCTCAATGGTCAGGCCGTGCTTTCCTACAGGACTCCTGCTGAAGAGTTCGTGGCTGACACCGTCGCCATGAAGGGTGGAGCTTTTGTGTTCAAGGGGAGTGTCGACGAACCTCTTCTCGCCAACATCCAGGTTCTTCCTGAGGAGGGCGGTCCTATCACCATGACCGGAATGTTCGTCATCGAGCCTACGGTGATTTCCGTTTCAATGGATCCTGCTGATGTCATCGACAATGGTACGCGCGGCGGACTCTGCTGTGAACCTGTGGTCGACGGAGGCCGCAACAATGCTTTCCTGGAAGGCAGAAGGGCTGTTGAAGATTCGCTCGGCACATGCCCGGAGTTCGCTGAGTATGTCGGTGAGTACAAGAATCTCGAGAAGATGGGCTACGCCGATATGGACGCATACCGCGCAAAGTACAATGAACTCAGGGAGAAGTACTCGGAGATCATGCCTCAGTACTCGGAGGCAAGATTTGAGGCACTTAAGAAGTATGTCGAGGACAACAAGGACTGCGAGATGGCGGCTCTCTGGTTTCGCACATATTTCAGGGACCTTCCTTTCGAGGAATATGTAGAGAAGTTCGAGTCTTTCCCGGAGTCTGTGAAGAACAGCTTCCTTGCAAAGGAAGTCAAGGAGGATATCGAGGCACGCAAGGCCACCCAGCCCGGCTGCGAGGCTCCGGATTTCACCCTCAAGACTCCTGACGGCTCTGAACTGACCCTTTCTTCCCTCAGGGGAGGCAAGGTCATCATGCTCGACTTCTGGGGCAGCTGGTGCGGATGGTGCATCAAGGGCATCCCTACCCTCAAGGAAAAGTATGCCGCATACAGCGACAAGATTGAGTTTATCTCCATCGACTGCCGCGACACTCAGGAGAAATGGCTCAAGGCCATCGAGGACAATGAACTTCCTTGGCTTCAGGTCAAGAGCGAGGAGGAAGATGACACTCCTGGAAAGTATGGAGTGCAGGGATATCCATCCTTCTATTTCATCGATCAGGATGGAAAGATACTGAAGGTCTTCCTCGGAGAGTCGGAGGAGTTCGAGAACTACTTCTCCGAACTTTTCGACTGAGCCTTACGAAATTAACCTGGTGGTCAAGTTGCTGACCTCCAATGCTTTATAGACATGCCTTTCCTTAAAACAAAGGAAAGGCATGTCTGTAAGTTGCTGTGCGACAGTGGATTGGCCTCCAGGGCGAAAGCGGCTTCCCTTACGCCGAAGGGACCTGAGTGGGTGCTGTGCCGGTGAAGTCCTTCGCGAGCAGGAAGGCTCCGACAAGGGCGGTGAGCGCCTCGGAGGCGGGGACTGAGAGCCAGAGTCCGGCTGTGCCGAAGAGGGGAGGAAGGGCGGCGAACGCCGCTATGATCAGGATGAATCCGCGAAGGAGGGTCAGCACTATCGACATACCGCTCTTCTCGATGCTCTGGAAGTAGCCTATGGTGGAGAGGTTGAAGCCCATGAACATGAACCCGACGGCGAAGAGCGGCAGGCCATGGGCGGCGAGAGTGAAGGTCTCGCTCCCGCGCTCCAGGAATATGGCGATGATGGTCGGGGCAAAGAAGATGAATGCGAGGGTGCCCAAGAGGGCGAACACCATGCTGACCGTCACGCTGTAGCGGAAGGTGTCGCTCACCCTTGACCTGTTCTGTGCTCCGTGGTTGAAGCTGATGATCGGCTGGGCGGAGGATGAGACGGCGAGGAAGACGTTGATGAGCACAGGGAAGAGGTAGCAGATGACGCTGAATGCAGCTATGCCGGTGTCTCCCAGGTACTTGCCGAAGCTGAGGTTGCCGGTGAGGATCATCACTGATGCCGCGAACTCGCCTATGAATCCCGAGAATCCCACCTTGATCATGTATCCCACATTGCGCAGGCCGAGCCTGAAGCTGGTGAGGGTCGCCTTCATGTGGTAGAACTTCAGCTTCTCAGCCTTGAAGAACATGTAGTAGAAGGTCATCAGAGTACCGATGCCGGTACCGATGTCGGTCGCGAGGGCTGCTCCCTTGAGACCCATGTGGCATGGGAAGATGAATGTGTAGTCGAGGATTATGTTGACCGCCGATGGCACCACCGTTGCCAGCATGGAGTAGTTCGGGGACCCGTCAAGCCTTATGATGAAGGACCCCACTATCTGGATCATGATGAAGAAGCATGTCGGCACAAACCAGAAATAGTACTCGCTGGCGAGGGGCATCAGTTCATTGGAAACTCCGAGGATGCCCATTATCCCGGCAGGGAAGCAGTATAGTGCCGCCACCACGACAAGCGACAGTGCGATTGATGCGCGGAATGCCTGGGAGATGTTGATGCGGGCCGCCTTCCCGTTGTCCTTGGCAAGGTGGATGGCTGCAACGACGCTGGAGCCCATGCCGAACATCACCCCGATGCCGGTGATGAGCATCATGGTAGGGCAGATGAGGTTGACGCAGGCGATGCCCTCTGGCCCCACTCCGTGGCCTACGAAGATGCCGTCCGTGAGCATGAAGGCCACGTCCGCGAGCATCCCGAGAAGTGTCGGGATGAAAATGCTCCTGAATAGCTTGGGGATGCGTTCGGCGCCGAAATCGATGCTGTCTCTGTTGTCGAAGGCCATAAGTGTTTCATTTGGGCCGGCAAAGATAGTCATTTCCTATGTCGATGAAAAATCGTAACTTTGCTAAAATTGATTCTAATGAGAAAGATATCTGCCATAATCGCTGTCCTGCTCGCTTCCGTGGCCATGTATGCAGGCAACCCGGCTGTTGCACTCAAGACCAAGCAGCAGACCAAGACCGTCGATGCACTCGTCCGCTATGACGATAACTTCTACGGCATCAGATACGCTGCCGACTACAAGCTCGACCTTGTGCTTGACAGGGGAGTGAAGGGCAATGACGACCTGCTGAGGTTTGTCGGCACCGAACTGCTCGAACCGACGGCCATACCTTCGGCACAGGGCGCAGGGTGCTCGG
>R20__coassemble_1619_pt1 | contig 11667 bp, 8 predicted proteins | sample R20__metabat2_low_PE_021 | metagenome-assembled genome bin R20
AGTTGTATCCGGTAGGGATAAGTACCATCGAAGTCCTGAGGGAGTTGGTGCCGTAGGACTCGATCTCGTAGTATCTCTCATTGAGAAGCCTGCGGATGTAGTCCTGGGCTTCGGCCCTGGTCGCGAAGGCTGTGTAGACTACAATCTTGGATGCGTTGGTCCTGAGGACCCTGTCGTCCCTGGACCAGTCACGATGCGGGGCTACCTGAGGCTTGCCTGTTTCCATCTTGCGAGGCTCCTTGCCTGCGGAAGGCTGATAGGTAGGCTGCTGTCTGTTGTCAACCTTCACCTGTGCCTTGGTGTCCTTATAGTCCTGACGGGCATCGTTCATCGTCTGACGGGCATTGTCGACCCTCTGCTGGCCTCCCTGAGGGCCCTGCTGAGGCTGAGCCTGCGCTCCGCTCTGCCCTGACTTTCCGCTCTGAGGCTGCATCTGTCCCTGCTTTCCTGTCTGGGAACCGCTCTGTGGCTGGCTCTGTCCTGCGGGCTGCGAGGTCTGCTTGCCGCTCTGGGTCGCAGGCTGTGACTTGCCGGACTGACCACCGCTGACCTGTCCCTGCTTGCCGCTCTGGGAGCCGGTCTGGCCTGAAGGCTGTGCGCCCTGCTTGCCGGACTGCTGAGTCTGTGGCTGGCCACCCTGGCCGCCGCGGTTATTGTTCTGTGCCTGAGCCGCGCCTGCGATGACTGCAAGCGCCGCGATGAGAGTCATGATTTTTTTCATAAGCCTTGAAAATTATGGTTCAGTCTCAAACTGTCAAAATCCGTGCCTATTTCTTCTGCGGATCCTTGAAGAGGATCATGAAGAGCAGGCCGACGACGAATGCGTAGCCTGCGAAGATGTACCATGCAGTCGACCATGACGGGGTGGCTGCGTTGTAGACGAAGTGGTTGACTATGCGTCCTGCAGCCCATGTGCCGATTGACGCACCGAGGCCGTTGGTCATCAGCATGAACAGACCCTGTGCGCTGGAGCGTATGTCCTTCGAAGTGTTCTCATTGACATAGAGCGAGCCCGAGATGTTGAAGAAGTCGAAGGCTACTCCATATACTATGCAGCTCAGTACGAAGAGCCATACTCCTCCGCCAGGGTTGCCGAGCCCGAAGAACCCGAACCTGAACACCCATGCGAACATCGCAATCAGCATCACTTTCTTGATGCCGAACTTCTTCATGAAGAAAGGTATGAGGAGGATGCAGAGGGTCTCTGAAATCTGTGAGAGGGATATCAGGGCATTGGCGTTGTTGGCACCCCATGCGTTGGCAAAGGCAGGGTTGTCCTTGAAGGATGTGATGAAGGTGTTGGCGTAGCCGTTGGTAATCTGCAGGGAGGCTCCGAGGAGCATCGAGAATATGAAGAACACTGCAAACTGGCCTTCCTTGAAGAGCTTGAATGCCGAGAGTCCCGTTGCCTCGGCGAAGGACTGCGTGCCTTCGCTCTTAGGCTTGCAAGGGCAGTTAGGCATCGTGAGGGCATAGCCGCAGAGGATGAGCCCGAGGATGCCGGACACGAAGAACTGCTCGTACGAGTGCTGGAACTGCACTCCCTGACCGTTCTTCATGAAGTTGACGAAGAGCATGCTGCAGATGAAGCCTATCGTTCCGAACACGCGGATAGGAGGGAAGTCCTTGACCGGGTCCTTGCCGTTGACTTCGAGGGCATTGTACGCCACGGAGTTGGCAATCGCGATGGTAGGCATGTAGAAAGCCACGCTGAGAAGGTACATCGCATAGAAAGGCCCGAACTGGATGGCGCTGCCTGCGCTCATCGCGTACCATCCTGCACCGATCATGAAGACTCCTGCGAGTCCCTGGCAGAGGGAGAGGACCTTCTGGGCGGGTATCCACTTGTCAGCCACGATGCCCATCAGGGCAGGCATGAAGATGGAGACGAAACCCTGTGTGGCGAAGAAAAGCCAGATCTTCGGGCCCATGCCCGCACCGGCGAGGAAGCTGCCCATGGAAGTGAGATATGCGCCCCAGATTGCGTACTGGAGGAAGTTCATCACGATGAGCCTGAGTGAAATGGTGTTTTTCATTTTCTAAAATGGTATGTCAAAGTAAGCGAAGTTACAAAAAGAACGGAATTATTCCTATCTTTGAAGTTGAAATGAAATTCGTACAGACAGCGGCAGACCCGCACTCCAGCGCTAGATGTGGTCTCATCACCACTGACCACGGGCAGATCGAGACTCCGATCTTCATGCCCGTGGGCACTGTCGGCTCCGTCAAGGGCGTGTACCACAAGGAACTTAAGGACGACATAAAAGCTGAGATCATCCTCGGCAACACATACCACCTCTATCTCAGGCCCGGCCTCAGTACTCTCAAGGCTGCAGGCGGACTCCATAAGTTCGAGTCCTGGGACAGGCCGATCCTTACAGACAGCGGCGGGTTCCAGGTCTTCTCCCTGACGAAGATCCGCAAGATCACTGAGGAAGGGTGCACCTTTCAGTCCCATATAGACGGGTCACGCCACATCTTCACCCCGGAGAACAATGTCGACACGCAGCGCATCATCGGCGCGGACATAATGATGGCCCTCGACGAGTGCTGCCCGGGTGACGCCGACTACCGCTATGCCGAGAAGTCACTCAGGCTCACGCAAGGCTGGCTCGAGCGATACGCGAAGCGTTTCGCGGAGTCAGAACCTCTCTACGGATACTCCCAGACCTTCTTCCCGATCATACAGGGCTGTGTCTATCCGGAGCTCAGGAAGAGAGCGACGGACCATGCCCTGAAGTATGCCGACGCAGGCATAGCGATCGGAGGACTTGCGGTAGGCGAGCCGACGGAGAAGATGTATGAGATGCTCGAGCTTGTCTGCCCGATGGTCCCGCAGGACAAGGCCTGCTACCTTATGGGTGTTGGCACTCCAGCCAACATCCTCGAGGGCATCGCCAGGGGTGTGGACATGTTCGACTGCGTCATGCCGACGCGCAACGGGCGCAACGGCATGCTCTTCACCTGGAACGGCATCATGAATATGAGAAACGCCAAGTGGGAGAACGATTTCTCGGAACTCGACCCTCTCGGCACCTCATTTGTAGACCATCAGTACTCGAAGGCCTACCTCCGCCATCTCTTCATAGCCAAGGAGATGTTCGCCGCCATGATAGCGAGCGAGCACAACCTCGCGTTCTACCTCGACCTCGTGCGCCAGAGCCGCGCCCACATCAAGGCCGGAGACTTTGCGGAGTGGAAGGAAGAGGCAGTAAGGAAAGTCACGACAAGACTATAGCGCCATGGAGCTCAGACCGAAAAAGATTGACCTGTACATATTCAAGAAGTTCATCTCGACCTTCTGCATCGCGCTGCTGCTCATCATAGCCATCGTGATAATCTTCGACATAAGTGAGAAGATAGACGACTTCGTGACCAATGAGGCGCCTCTCAAGGCAATCATCTTCAACTACTACGTCAACTTCATCCCGTACTTCATCAACATGTACAGCCCGATGTTCGTCTTCATCACGGTGATTTTCTTCACCTCGAGGATGGCGGCGAACTCGGAGATCATCGCCATCCTCTCCGGTGGAGTCAGCTACCACAGGATGATGGTCCCGTACATGGTCGCGGCCTCGCTGATTGCCCTGGTGTCGCTCGGCCTCAATCTCTACGTCATCCCCGATGCCAATGCCACGCGCCTGAAGTTCGAGAACCGCTATGTCAAGAACAAGAGCACCTCGGTGCGCGACGTGCACTACCAGATCGACCCGGGCACATTCGTCTTTGTCGAGAGTTTCAGCACCTGGAACAACACGGCCTACAAGTTCACGCTTGAGTCCATCGAGGACAGCAAGATAGTCAGCAAGCTTACGGCCGAGACCGCCGTGTGGGACTCCACTGCCCAGGGCTGGCACCTCAAGAAGTGTTTCATCCGTGACTTCAGCGAGGGCATGGGTGACAGCGTGAGGACCATGGCCGAGGCAGACACGGTCATCAATCTCACCGTATCGGATTTTTACCGCAACAAGCAGACTGTCCAGACCCTCGATTCGGACACTCTCAACGAACTTATAGAAACCCAGAAGATGCGAGGGGATGCCAATGTGATCTATGCCCAGATCGAGAAGCACACACGCACCTCGATGCCGTTCTCGGCCCTCATCCTCACCATAATGGGCGTGTCCCTCTCAGCCCGCAAGAAGCGTGGCGGCATAGGATGGAACGTAGCCATCGGCATAGCGCTGGGGTTCTCGTACATCCTCTTCCTGAAGTTCAGCCAGATGTTCGTCTTCACGGGCACGATGTCCCCGGCTCTCGCGCTGTGGCTTCCTAACTTCCTCTATGCAATAGTCGCCGCCGTCCTCTACCGGATGGCCCCTAAATAGAACCAGTCATGACAGTAAAGATTGTCAACAAGTCCCCATGGGACCTTCCTGCCTATGCCACCCCTCAGTCAGCTGGAGTGGACCTCAGGGCCAACATAACGGACCCGGTCACCCTTGCCCCGCTCGAGAGGACGATGATTCCGACGGGCCTGTACATGCAGATTCCTGCCGGCTATGAAGGCCAGGTGCGCCCGCGCAGCGGCTTTGCCGCGAAGCATGGCCTCACGGTGCTCAACAGCCCGGGTACGATAGACGCTGACTACCGTGGGGAGATCAGGGTCATCCTTGTCAACCTCTCCAACGAACCGTTCACGATAGAGGCGGGGGAGAGAGTCGCCCAGATGGTATTCGCCCGCCATGAGACGGCGCAGTGGGAGCCTGTGGAAACCCTCGACGAGTCGGAGAGGGGCACCGGCGGCTTCGGAAGCACCGGCACAAGATAGCACCGGCACAAAACAAAACAGCATCGGTACAAGATAGCACCGGCACAAAACTGCATTGAGGCAAAACAGCACTGGTACAAGATAGCACTGAGGCAAAACAGCACCGGCGGCGGGGTGCCGGACACATCCAATCATCAATGACTACTGAAGAAATCTACTCCATATACCTCCGATGCGGCGGCCGCGTCACCACGGACAGCCGCGCCATCAAGGGAGGCGAGATGTTCATAGCCCTCAAGGGTGAGAACTTCGACGGCAACGCATATGCACTCAAGGCCCTCGAGGCCGGAGCGGCAGCCGCAATGGTGGACGGAGGCACTGAGGCCGCGGCATCAGGCGACGGCAGGCTCATCATCGTCCCGGATACCTACAAAGCCCTCAAGGACCTTGCCTGCTGGCACCGCAACCACACCATGGTGGACGGGAAGCGCATCACGGTCATCGGCCTCACAGGCACCAACGGCAAGACCACGACCAAGGAACTGATCCGCAGCGTCCTGTCGGCAAAGTACCGCGTCACGGCGACGGAAGGCAATCTCAACAACGACATAGGAGTGCCGCTCTCCCTGCTCAGGATCAATGCCGAAACGCAGCTTGCAGTCATCGAGATGGGTGCCAACCACCCGGATGACATTGCCCACCTGGTGGAGGTGTCCCAACCGGACTACGGCCTCATCACCAATGTGGGCAAGGCCCACCTCCTCGGCTTCGGAAGCTTCGAAGGGGTGAAGCGTGCCAAAGGTCAGCTCTATGACTGGCTTTGTGCCCATGAGGGAACGGCATTCATCAATGCTGACGATGATGACCTCCGGACCATGGCGGAGCAGCGCGAGGGCATGGCGCTCATCCCGTATGGTGTGGCCTACGAGGGGGCGACGGTGCTCACTTCCACCCCGGAAGACCCGTTCCTCCGCATCAGGCTTGGACACAGGATAGTGAAGACGGGCCTTGTTGGGGCCTACAATGCCACCAACGTCATGGCAGCGCTTGCGGTGGGCCGCCAGTTCGAGGTTCCCGTGGCAGATGCCGTGGCCGCGATAGCAGCATATGTCCCGGCCAACAGCCGCTCCCAGATGGTGCGCACCGAAGGCAATGTCCTCATCGCGGACGCCTACAACGCCAACCCATCCAGCATGAATGCTGCCCTGGACAACTTCGCCGTCATGGAGGCTCCGCTCAAGGTGGCTCTCCTCGGAGACATGCGCGAGCTCGGCGAGGACTCCGTCAAGGAGCATGTCGCCATCCTTGCCAAGGCTGCCTCCATCGGATGCCGCCTCTGCCTCGTGGGGGATGAGTTCGGCAAGGCCATGAAGGAGCTTCCTGATGTGAAGGCCGAATGGTACCCGGACTCTTCTTCGCTTGCGGATGCTCTTCACAAAAGCCCGCTCAAGGGTGCCACGGTGCTCGTCAAGGGCTCACGCGGCATAAAGATGGAGACTGCAATCCCTGAATTATAGGTTCAGCATATACTGAAGCTTCGCTTCGGATCTTGCAGGCTTGTCATTGAAATATTTTATATAGGACGCGCGCAGGTACAGTGATGACCTGCGCGTCCTGTATCCGGCGACTGCACTTACGGCGATGCCTCTGCCATGGTAGGCCGGCACATTGAAGTTGCCGGGAGCATCCCTCTCGTAGCAGTAGATGCGGTCGTCCCAGTTGTCGACGGCAAATCCGGTCACCCGTGCCCAGGCCACCAGTTTCCTGCCCTTGTAGCCGCCTTCGGCGTAGTGCAGCTGCCCCCATGACCTGGAGTGCACCGCATTGCTCCTCCATGTCGCTGTCCATGCTCCATGCGCCCATGCGATGTCGACGCGCGCATCGGACCGCGTGTCCTCCTTCCTGACCCTGAGGCTCGCTCTGGGGATGATGCTGACTGACCTGGAGACGTTTATCGTGGACTTTGCCAGTGCCTTGACCTGGACATATCCCTTTGCAGGCAACCATGCTCCATCGACTGTGAGGTCCAGCCACTTCCGCTTCGTCCCGATGGCCAAGGCATATTCTCCCGACGACTTTGTGCCTGACCTTACAGACCCTGAGTTGATGCCTGAAAAGCTGACAGGGTAGGCGCGCACGATGATGGAGTACTTCCGCTGCCATGCCGGCGACCACATCGCTCCGATGATTCCAGCCGTCGCATGGCTCGCGACGTCGATTCCGGCTTCCCCGAAGACATCTACCTTGCCTAAGTTGAGGCCGAAGTCCGATGACACGACGCCGCTCCCGTCCGTTCTCCACCATCCTGTCACTCCGGCTTCCGCCCTGCGCCCTGCCCATGACACGTTGGCTGCGGGCATGGCCCACACATCCTTCGGCCTGTCCAGGGCGTTGGTCGCGCCAAGCACCGACACTCTCACATTGCCGAAGGTCATGTCCCCGGCAATGCCCCTGAGCCTCGACGTGCCGAACGTCCAGGTGGGGGATATGCCGCACGGCCGGCGCCTGAAGGCGTCCGCCGTGCCCACTCCGCTGAGCGAGAATCCGCTCCACATCGACAGGCCCTGCCCGAATCTGGCATTGAAGTCGCCTATCGTGACCTTGCCGCGACGCCAGAAGGCTGTCGCGGCCCCTGACCAGGTATCAGGTCTCCATCCGTCCGATGCCTTTACTGCCGATGAAATGCTGTAGCGGCCTTCCTTCCTTATACGGTACTTGACCCCCCAACCCTTCAGGCTCGCTCTCAGGACTGCTTCATGGCCTGTATGGTCGCTGACCTTTCCCCGGGGGACGAGAGAGATGAATGGAGCAATCCTTTCTGCGTAATCCTTTGTGAATCCGTCTATCGAGGAAAGCTCCATGTAAGACAATATGTCGCCATGGCTTTTTCTATAGTCTTCGACTGATGCTGCCTGGAACGGAGTCATGAGTCCGGACCCTGTCATTGTCTCCAGGGATGCTGTGTTGATTCTGAGGGGATGCTGCAGCATCGATTCGAGCCTTTCGTATTCGCTTTCTTCAAGTTCCTCGATACTCGAGGATCCTGTAAATCTCAGGATGGCATCCTGTGCTGCGGAAGATGGGGGCGCTGCTGCTGACAGCAGCAGCGCCAGCAATGTCGCGACGAAGTTTCTTTTCATGTTTAAGTCCAATGGTGGCGGCAATATAAGATTTTGTATTGAAATTTATCGCAAAAAACTTAAATTTGTGATGTTACATTTTTTATGCAATGGAGAAAGTAACCCTTTTCGACAAAACTTTCCGTCCTTACCTCAGATATGAGGACTTTTCGAAGGACATAGACTGGGTTGCGGCGCAGCTCAACGAGGACTTCGACGGATGTGAGGACATACCGATCGTCCTTTGTACTCTCAACGGTGCGATGATGTTCTGCTCCGAGCTGATGAAAAGACTCACCTTCAACTGCGAGCTTGCCTCGATCAAGGTGACTTCCTATGTCGGTACGCAGACGACGGGGGTCGTTGAGGTAAAGCAGCCCCTTACCTGCGATGTCAGGGGCAGGCGAGTCATCATTGTCGAAGACATTGTCGACACCGGTTTCACGATGCAGCTCATGAAGCAGTTCCTCGCCGACAAGGGTGCGCTCGAGTCACGCATCTGCACGCTCTTCTACAAGCCCCAGTCGTTCCGTTTCAAGGACACCATCCAGATCGATTATGTGGCACGTGAGATCCAGAACCAGTTCATAGTGGGATTCGGACTTGACTACAAGGAGATCGGACGCAATTTCAAGGACATATACATACTTGACGAATAATATGAAGTACTACATTCTTTTCGGCCCTCCGGGAGCCGGCAAGGGCACACAGTCAGGTGCCATGGTTGAGAACTATAACCTCAAGCATCTCTCTACGGGAGAGCTTCTCAGGGCGGAGATTGCCGCCGGCACAGAGCTTGGTCTCAAGGCCAAGTCCCTCATCGATGCCGGCTCACTAGTTCCTGACGAGGTAGTCGAGGGCATGATCGAAACCCAGTTCGACACTGTCAAGGGTGTCGAAGGATTCCTTCTCGACGGATTCCCGCGCACCATAGCGCAGGCTGAGGCTCTCGATGCCATGCTTGCAAAAAGAGGTGAGGAGGTGACGGCGGTCATCTCCCTGATGATTCCTGACGACATGATCAGGACCCGTATCGCCGGCAGGGCTCTTGTCGAAGGTCGCGCCGACGACGCCAAGGAAGAGACGATCAACAACCGCATCGCCACATATCATGAGAAGACGGAGCCTCTCATCGACTATTACAAGAAGGCCGGCAAGTACCATGAAGTGGACGGCGACGGTGGCCCTTCAGTAAAGGACGCAATAGTCGTCACGCGCAGGATCGACGCTTTGATGAAGAGTCTCTGAGGATATTTATAAAGATTGAAGACATTCGGACGGCATACTTCGATGCTGCCCGAATTGTTTTTATATTTGCAGCAATGAAGAGAATCATCGCATCATCGATGGCAGCCATCTGCCTTGGGCTCTGTGCAATGGCACAGGAGTCCTCACTGTACAGCAAGTTCCAGGAACCGGAAAACACGGCGCGACCGCGGGTATGGTGGCACTGGATGAACGGCAACATCACCAAGGACGGCATATGCAAGGACCTCCACTGGATGAAGGACGCCGGCATTGTCGGGTTCCACAACTTCGACGCCAACCTGGCTACGCCGCAGCTCGTAGACAGGAGGATTCCGTATATGACCCCTGAGTGGAAGGATGCCTTCAGATATGCCATGGACGTCGCGGACAGCCTTGACATGGAGGTGACCATAGCCTCATCTCCAGGATGGAGCGAGACCGGCGGTCCGTGGGTCAGGGAGGAAGACGGGATGAAGAAGCTCGTCTGGCGGACCGTGGATGTGTCTGCAGGAGAGAGCGGTGTCTTGATTCCGGAAGGCTTCGACGTGACCGGCCGTTTCCTTGACAATTCCGAAAAGGCATGGGAGACAGACGACATAAGGCATTTCTACCGCGACATTGCAGTGCTTGCCGTGCGTCTGAGCGATGATGATGTGGACTATGGCGCCCTGGATCCGTCAGTCAGCGCAAGTGACCCGAAGGTGAAGGCTTCTTTTGAGGCACTCAATTCCGACAGCGTGTCCGGCGGCGTGACCCTCAGCACGGGGAGCAGCCATGACTGCTGGGTCGAATATATCTTTGATGCGCCACAGACGATAAAGTCTGTCGTAGTGACGGCTGAGAAACTCTCAGGCTCGATGTACAATCTCGGCATGGAGCTTCTCGTAAGCGACGACGGAGTGGATTTCAACAAGACGGTACCTCTCGGATATCAGGCGACGATGCAGAAGACCTATGCCTTCTCTCCTGTCACTGGGCGCTTCTTCAGGCTCCTGCTGACTGACAAGGACAGGCTTGGCGACTGCCCCGTCGCAGTCCGTCAGTTCATCCTGTCCTCCACTACAAGGATTCAGGACGCAGGTGACAAGTCGGGATATGGCTTCTACCGGCTTCTTCCTTATGAGACGACGCCTTCCGACAGCGATGTCGCCAGACTGGAGGATGTCGTGGACCTGACCGGCATGATGCACGACGGAGTGTTGGACTGGACCGTGCCCGCAGGACGGTGGAGGATATTCCGCTTCGGATACAGCCTCACAGGCAAGACCAACCACCCTGCGTCTGCTGAAGCGACTGGACTTGAAGTCGACAAGATGGACCCCGATGCAGTAAGGGAATACTATAGAAACTACCTGCAGACTTACATCGACGCTTCCGGTGGAAGGCTGGGGCCGGACGGCATAAGTCATCTTCTGACTGACAGTTACGAGGCAGGTGCCCAGACCTGGACTGGCAGGATGTTCGATGAATTCCGGGAGAGGAAGGGATATGACCTTCTTCCATGGCTTCCGGCACTCACAGGGCTCGCCCTCGAATCTACTGACGAGACAGAGAGGTTCCTTCTCGACTGGCGTACTTGCCTCGGCGAGATGATTTCTGACTACAGCTATGACCTGCTCGGCGAGATACTCGAGCCGTATGGGATGAAACGCTGGTCAGAGTCGCACGAGAACTTCAAGGCATTCCTCGCCGACGGCATGGACTGCAAGCGCTCGGCCGACATCCCTATGTCAGCCATGTGGATGCAATACAACCAGAAAGCCATATTCACCTCCAGGTTCGAGGCTGACATACGCGAATCAGCGTCCGTAGCCCATATCTACGGCCAGAACATAGCGGCGGCCGAGTCGTTCACGAGCGACGGCCCTCGCGACGGGGCGTTCGTGTACTCCCCGGCCAACCTGAAGCCTGTGGCGGATGCAGCCATGGCATCAGGTCTCAACCGCTTTGTCATCCACTGCTCCGTCCACCAGAGTACGGACGACATGGCCCCGGGACTCGGCCTTGGCAAGTACGGTCAGTGGTTCAACCGCAACGAGACATGGGCAGGTCAGGCCCGCGCATGGACTGACTATCTCTCACGCAGTTGCCAGCTGCTGCAGGCCGGACAAAATGTCGCTGACATCGCTGTGTACTACGGCGAGGACAACAACCCTACCGGAATCTTCCTCAAGAAACAGCCGAAAGTGCCTCAGGGATACGCCTATGACTATTTCAACCGCACGGTTCTGGTCGAGGATTCACATGTGTCGGACGGCTGTATCGTCGTTCCGTCAGGAGCAAGCTACAGAGTGCTGTACATCGACCCTAATGTACGATATGCCTCAATCGGCGTGATGCGCAGAATCAAGGAATTCGCTGACGCAGGCGTAGTCGTCTGTGGCTCAGTTCCTCTTGCACGCGCCGGACGTGAGGGCTCGGACGAGGAGTTCGATGCTCTTGTCAAGGACATCTGGAGGAGCGGAAGGAGCAATGTCACGGAAGGAGGCCTCGAGACGGCACTCTCCAAGGGCGGCATCGCTCCAGACTGTGCCATGTCGCCGTCGGCCGGCTGGCTCGAACGTGCGGCCGGATATGACGTGAGAT
>R20__coassemble_1637_pt1 | contig 11578 bp, 12 predicted proteins | sample R20__metabat2_low_PE_021 | metagenome-assembled genome bin R20
CTTCAGCGCCGAACACTTTGTCGACGTCGAAGTTGGTAGGCACATAGAACTCAAGCTCGTTGTGGCACCACATGACTTCGCCCTCGACAGCAATCTCACTTGTCTGCAGTCGCTGTGTACCTTCAATGTATTTCACATCGGATTGCTCAGGCTGATACTGAAGTTCTTTACCTACCAGCTTGTCTGTGAAGCGTTCCCACCGAGCGTTGCGAGAGATGTGGTCTTTACGGTCTGCGTGAAAGATGGCAGTAGACACATCCTTCATCGTGTAGGTCTTCCAGCCGTCCGTGATGTGCAGTGCAGAGAACTGCTCCTTGTCGAAGTCCAGTTCGAATGCGCCGGTGATCTTGCCGGTGTTTTCATATCGTTCATGCACTCGTGCAAGGAACTGCTCCTGAGAGATGTCCTGCGCAGCATGGATGGTCTGACCGAAGCTATCCGCAATCGTACTGTGTTTCTGATACGCTCTGAGCATTCGAGCTGCATCCAGCAGTTCCAGATTGCGCTCCACCTGCAGGTATCTGTGTTCGCCGTTTTCGACGAGATGGAATACGGCAAACTGTCTTGCGGCTTCCTTCTCCTGCTGGCGCACTTGATCCTCCTGCCAGATTTCCTGACTGATGCGCTCGTACTCCTGCTCGGGAAGCTGATTGCACAGCTGGTCAACAAACTCTTCCAGCCGTTCTTCAAGCGTATCGCCTTTCAGATGCCGTGTGAGAGCATCGTACCAGCGTTCGTCAATCCAAATGGAGATTTCACGACTATTCATCTGTGTCCTCCTCAACTTCTTTCGTAGTGACCACATCATTGGATGCCGTTACAGTTTTGAGATTGCGTTTCGTTCGAGGTTTGGGAGTGGGTGTCGGCTTCATCTGACTCTCCACGAAACGCCTTGTGTCTTCAGGGACATGCTTTTCATAAAGTTCCTGAGCGTATTTTTCCAGTTCGACTTTAAGAGACGAGTTTTGCTTGTCAAAAAGGAAGAAGTCGAGCGCCTTGAGTCGCCCGACTTCGATTTGAATAGTAATATCAACTTTTTCCACGGTTGCTTTCCTCCTTAGTCATAGTTGATGTATTCGATTTTTAGCCAGTGTGTCCAACCACGGCCTTCGAGTTCCGTCTTTACCACGCCGTACTTAGTACCCATAGCTTCGATAACATATCCGTTGCCAATGTAGACACCGATATGACCGTCATGCCAAACCGCAAGGCCGGGTATCTCGGGTATGGTATCAATGGTTCCGGACTCCGATGCGGAATAGTACATCTGATTTGCGCCGTAGTCAGGCATTCCGTTTGTGCCGTACCCAATCGACATACTTTCCGGGTCAAGCCAACCGTAGCCTTTGATGAGACCGACGCAGTCCGTAGTGCGACCGCCCAGCCAATTGTTGCGAATGAAATCCTCATAGTTACCCACGCCGTCCGGGTACTGCTCCAGCTTATATTCGAAGAGCGAGTCGGTCAAAACACTACCGTATGTTCCCCAAACATAACCCCAGCCGGATTCCCATGCATGGATGGCGTAGGTCACGAGGTCGGCGGCATTCTTGGTGGTCGGGTCAACGAACTCAGAGACATCAAGCTCGATGCTGACACCATCTCCTCTTGTAAAGGAGCCATCATAATTACCACCGCCAAGGAACGCACCACCTCCACCGGGAAGGGTGCCACCTGCGATCATGTAGTAGATATGATTGACATTTTTCTTATCGTCTTCGGTGATCTCTCTCCCAAGCTCGGAAGCGAGATTGGCATATGCAGTTTCCAGAGACAGCGGGATTGTAACGGTGTATTCAACGATCTCTGTAGTTTCCGTTCCATCCTCTGCCGTAACGGTGACTTCTTCCTGCCGCACCTCTGTGGTATAGAAGCACTCCACAAAGCGATTTGCGGCTCTTCGGGAAGGAGCGTCTTCGCCAAAGCAGAGAGCATAAAAGACAGCCTTGACTCTGATCGGGTCAAGGCCGATTCCGTCGGCGGCACTTGCATTCACTGCGGCCACCGACGAATCCAGAAGAGAAAAGGCTGTGCGCATATCATCTACATGAGCTCTGTAGTCCACGGGTATCTCATCTGAATAGCTGGCTCCATAGAAGCTGGCCTTGACTGCATGGTTGTTGTGGTCAGCCGTACCGGTTCCCATGGAGCAGAGCACGACGGCTATCAGGATGAGGGGCGAGAAGATAGCCACCAGAATCCAGCCGATGCCTTTGCGCGTCTTTTCGTTTGTGAGCAACATTGCAGCCGCTTTCGCAACTGCGGCGGCAGAGATTGCCATCAGCGACCACCTGCCGTTCCGAAGAGCTTTTCCTTATAGGACGGAGCATGGACCTCCAGCAGGTAACGTTCGTTGCCGCACTTGTACAGGCAGACACCTCTCTGCGGGAACTTTATGAGGTTGTACTCAGCATCCTCCAGCTGAAGCATATCCATGTACGATTTCTTATCGATGGAACCTGCATTGAACAGGAACTGGTGGGGCGGGATAGAGAACAACGGCTTTGTCATCTCGCGCACACCTTCCTGGTCGAAGTCCTCAAGGTTCTGGGACGCCAACATCATTGCCGACTCTTTCTTTCGCACACGCTTCAGAGAGTTTCGAATGTACTCAATGGCGGTGGGGTTGTTCAGCCAAATGTAGAGCTCATCCAATGCGGCTACCGTATTACCAACCGTCAGGAGCTTATCCGACATAAAGGAAAGGATATTGAACAGCATAGCGTTTCTCACGTTGGTGGCTGCCGTCAGCATTCCCTTTACACCAAAGACAAGGAACCTGCTGGATGTGATATTGGTGTGTCCGTTGAAGAATTGGGAGTCGGCACCCTTGCACATGGAATGCAGACCCAGCAGGATCTCCTGCAGCATCTTCTTCGTGTAGAGTAGATGCCGGTTTGCATCATAGCTTTTGAACTCACCATCGATCAGGTCATACAGGTCAGAGAGGATGGGATAATCGGTAGGACGCAGGCGACTAAAGTTCGACTGCTCTGTGATACCCCACTTCGCATAGAGCTTGGATACCATGATCTCAATGGTGTCGATGTGGCCGTCATTGAAGTCCTTGTAGCTGCGGAAGAAGTCTTTGAGGAAGGAAGTATGCTGAGCGAGCCTTGTACTTTTGCGGAATGCTTCGGGCGCAGCAACGTCATCGAGGTCAGACCCCTCGTCCCAGCATTTCGGCTCCAAAGGATTGATGCGGTACTGACCAGCCATCAGATCAGCAAAGCAACCGCCAAGCGCCTCGCACATATCGCGCTGTTCATGCTCAACGTCCAGCGTGATCACCGATTTTCCTGCCTCCAGGAAATTCAGGATCAGCAGTTTCATAAGGTATGACTTGCCCTGACCGGAGTTGCCGAGGATGAGGATGTTGGCGGAGGTCTTATCTTCATCTCTCTGGTCGAAGTCTACCAGCACGTTACTGCCGTACTTGTCCTTACCGATGTAGAAGCCTTTTGGATCGGTCTTACCACTGTAATTGAAGGGATAGAGATTGGCGACAGAGCTGGCAGGCAGCACTCGTTCGAACTGCTGCCCGAAGGCATTGTGACCGGCCGGGTTGGACGAGGCAAACCCCTGCTGCTGACGAAGCAAGAGCCTGTCCACGTTCAGCTTGCTCCGCACCAGTTCCGTCAGCACATCGGTCTGGAGCAGCTTTAGGGCTTCGAAGTCCGAAGCCGCCAGTTCAATGAACACAACGCAGTGGAGCAGCGGCTCACGGTTTCGATGCATGGTCGAGATCAGATTGGTCACGTCCTGCAGGTTGCTTTCGGCTGTTACCACCTGCTGCAAGTCGTTTGTGTTGGATCTGTCCAACTTATTTTTGTTGGTAGCGTTATGGATGATCTTCTTCTCTTCGGTAGGTCTGACCTGCCTGGTATAGATACGAAGCGTCACGCCATTCTTCTCGCCAAGATGCTTGAGGATCGCCTGCTCCTCTGTGCTGGTGGGGTACTCTCGAAGCGCCCACACGCAGCGGTAGGTGTTGCCGCAGATGAAGTGGTCAGGAAAAAACTTGATCACAGAAGGGGCGATCATATCCAGATAGGATTTGACCTTTACCTCTTCGCCCTGCGCCAACATCGGCTTGACTTTTTTCTTCTTCAATTCCGCACCTCCTATTTCATATTCATGCTCGGGCCAATATTCGGCGCCAATCCATCGACATAGCTTTGGATCCAGTAGTCTACGTCAGGATTCACTTCCAGTTCTTCGGGGTGAATGCAGAAGTCATCGACCTGATTTTCCATTTCCTCGTCATCATAGACCTGGCAGTAATAGCCGCCTTGATTGGGGCCGACATCCGGTGTGGTTGAGATATAAAAGCCTTTGTATTCCATAGCTGCCTCCTTACTCATCCAGCACGACCCAACGTTCGCCGTCATAGCTGTCGTAATGCTCGGTGGTGACGTTTTGCTCGAAGTAAACTCCGAGCATGCGTTTGATGTCCTGCTCGTCTGCACGGCGGGTAATAAAACCGTTGTCCTTGATGTTTTTCTCAATCCGTGCGAGGTACTGGATGAGCTCAGACTCCTTCTCATTGTGCAGACGGATAATGATGTAGAACTCTCGAGCCGAAGCCATCAGCACCTGAATGCGGTCCAGGTGTTTGCCGTCCTGTTCCAGCAGCTTTCGGACGGCGGGAAGCTCTTCCACTTCCAGTCTGGAGCGATAATGGTTTTTGTTACTCTCGAAAGATTCTGTGGAGTTCATCGCCAGCATCTCCACATCCGTCTGGCCCTTTACTACATTCAGCAAGGCGTGGATGCGAGAGCTGACACTGGCATCGGGCAGAACGGAAATGTTGGTGGGCTTGATGATGAAGAAGACAAGGTCGCCCAGCTTTGTGGCAATGCTGTACTCGGTGATGTCGCTGATGCCCATGAGTTCACGAGTGGAATGGGCAGCCTTATCTTTTTTCTTCTTTCTGCTCATTAGATCCTCCATTCGTAAAACTGTTGTTTTGTAAGAAAGAAGGCACCAGCGTATCGGATGAAATCCAGAATGCTGGTACCATCGAATCGGATGCTGAGGAAGGCATAGGTCGCCGTCAGCACCAACGGGATAAAGATTTTTGTCTGCGTAACGGCCAGAATTGAAATCACAAGGCCGACGCCGATAATGGCAATGTCCTTAAGCTCCCATAGCCACATGGTGGCCTTGGAGGTAAGGTTGTCGGGATAGATGTACAGTTAAGGTCACCTCCAAAAGGCAGATGCCGCAGGATAGCCCTGCGGCATCATTGTGTTTGTAGTCAGGCACTGGCTTCTTCCAGCGCTTCTTCGATCAGCATTCGGATGAACTCTTTCTGCGAGATCTTTCTGCCCTGTCGATCAGACTCTGCTTTCAGGTATGCCTGGAGCCGGTCGATGAGCTCGGCGGGGAGTTGGATGGCGAAAGTTTTGGTTGCTTCCATGATGGTTTTTCCTCCTTCGAAATGTTCTTTGAGTATCAGTTCCATGTAGTCGCCCAGTGTGTTCATTTCCAGTCGCTCTTTTTCCTCGATGACCTTCGCGTGAAGTTCGGTCGAGATCATCGCACAGAGATTTTTCTTGTCTGCCATATGACGCTCCTTTCTGCGTTTTCGCAAGCAAACAATAGACCGAAAGCACGAAGAAAGCTATTCACAGAAACCACCAAAGAAACAGAGCAAAGGCGAAGCAAAACTAACGAAGTATTCATCCTGCTCTCAGCGCCAGAGCGAGGCCGTGCATGATGAACTCGACGCAAGGGATCGCGACTGAATTTCCAAGCGCCTTGTAGCGTGAGGAGTCTGATGCACCTTCGATGTCTGTCCAGCCATCCGGGAAGCCCTGGAGCCGTTCGCATTCCAGCGGTGTCAATCTACGGATGAGGTATGCTCCTGGCACGTTTTCCTGCGCCACCAGATTTTCGCTGCCACCGCCATTGTCACCACCCTGCGCTCGAAGCGTCGAGCAGCCGGGGCTGTAGTTACCGAACTGGCTTTGTCCGAACACCTCTGCCTGATAGACAAGGTCCGTGGCATCCTTATGCTGTCTTGCACTCTGGGTGCTGACTACATCGTCATCTCGGAACACATCTACCCGCTGGCGGCTGAACACGGCATGGTGATCAGTGGCGGTCAGCGTATATGCGATGTCTTCCTGATACCCGATACCGTTGCCGCCGTTGTGCGGCTGCCGGTCTATGGCGTTGCCGGTGATGCAGAAGACAGGCTCCTGCTCTACCAGAGGTACATTGTTGCCGCCGGTACCATAACGAGCAGACATGGTCGGGCATATCTCATGCGGGCCTGTGTATCGTGAGTCGATCCCGTGGTTTTCATAGACCAGAGGCTGATGGCCATGCTCCTGCGCACGGAGCGTACCTGTGACGTTCTCACTGCACTCCATAACTTTGCCGCCCTGATCGTTCAGGCAGAGCACGCTCGGCACCATATTCGTGCCGCTCTCTGCACCTTTTAGTGTGGGGGCGATCTCTTCCTGATACCCGATACCGCCTGCCTTGCTGCCCTGACCTGCCGAGAAACCTGCAGCGATAAATGTCTGCTGTTTCATTCCGGGCTGCGATCCAAGCGCTCCGGCTACATCGTGCAGATTGCGCACCTCATCTCTCTGATTAGCTGCAAAGGCAATTGTATCGGTGGTTTCGGCCTGCGTGACGAAGGTCTGCATCTGCATATTGGTGGTCGCCATGAGTGCGCCTGACTTGCCGTGCAGGTCAATGCCCTCATCTCGCTGATTGATATGGTAGGACTCCAATGTGGTCGGCTGGCCATCGGGAGCGACAACACCGGCCTGGATCTGTAATGCGCGCTTTAGTTTTGAAGGGAGTTCTTTCCCTCTTTCAAACGCTCTGCGCAGGATGCCCAGGCAGGCTTTCGGGGATAAATAATATTTGCGAGGCGGATCGGCCTGCAAAATCTGCGACAAGGAAGATTCTTTTTCTTCTCTGGGCGACACCCCAGTGTTGAGCATCCAGGCACCGCCAACACAGGGAGAAGTCGTTTCCCAGTAGAATTCGCCCAGCAGATTCCCAGCGCCCGGAGTAAGGTCGAGGGATTGAAATGCCTGGTACTTTAATTCGTACAATCTCCTCGAGGACACAACGGAAGTCCTCGCCGTATTCGATACCCGACGAGAAAGCACCTGGCACGTTTTCCCAACATAGATAGCGGGGTCGAACAAGCAGAGCTGGTCGTCCTCTTCGTATATCTTCATCTCTCATCTCCTTTGTGAGACGGACCTGCTCCATGAAGAGGCCGGAACGCTCACCGGCAAGACCGGCTCTGGCACCGGCGACAGACAGATCCTGGCAGGGAGATCCCCCGCAGATGATGTCTACCGGAGGAAGCGTTGCTCCGTTGAGTTTTGTGATGTCTCCCACGTGGAGCATGTCGGGAAATCTCTGCTTCGTTACCTCAATGGGGAACGCTTCAATTTCGCTTGCCCATACGGGAGTAATACCGTTGCGAACTGCTGCCAAAGGAAAACCGCCAATTCCATCGAACAGACTACCCATGGTCAGTTCTCTCATTTGGCCACCGCCTGCACAACGGTTTTTGTGGTGTTGACTGCAGCCTGGGCGGTATAGACTGCGCTCATGATGTTTGCTCTGGTCGTGGTATCCAGACCGAATGTTCCTGCGATCCTGGGGATCTCACCTGCAGAAAGCATAAGGCCAAGTCCAAGCAGAGCGTGGTCCCTGAACACCATGAGACCGGCAATCAGAATCGTTGCCTGTAGGAATGCGGTCAGACACAGACCGATGATCTGCTTACACCACTGGATAAAGCCATCGGTGTAGCCGCGGGGAACGCTGAACATATGCAAGCTGCCGACTGCGATTTGGATCAGCAGGATACCGCCGCGCTTTAGATTTGCGAAGAAAACCTTGATTACGGCGTAGGCCATCAGGATGATGCAGAACAGGATCATGATTGGGCTTGTGATAGAGCCGAATCCCATGAACGAGCCACTCATTTCCGTAAGACTTTCAATCGCATTGAAATCCTGCATCGCTTCCGTGGCCACCTGGCCTATACTGCCTGATCCGTAGCCGGTCAGCCCTGCTGTAAACTCCGACTGGAGAGAGATTGCTAACTCATATAGACGGACTGGTACGGTCGTGAATAGTGATACGGCAAGAAATCCTTTCAGCGCATTCAGCATAGTCTCTTTCACATTTCCTCTGCCGCTGGAATATTCAATGCCGCATTCGAAGGCGGAAACCACCAGTCCTGTACCATAGAGCGCCCAAGCCAGATAGGAGAAAAAGAGCACGATGCTTTGCACCCAGTCCATGGTGAAGAGCTCGGCGCCCATGTTTCCCATCTCTGCGAAGAAGTTACCAAGAAAGCCAATGATCTGGCCGTAGATCCAGTCGATGATATCGTCGAGGACAGTCGCCGCGACAAAATCCCAAATGAACAACTGTTGGTGTCACCTCGTTTCGTAAAAGGAGAAGGCCCCGCCATTAAGACGGGGCCTTCCTGGGATTAGGTTATGGATCAGGAGTCGCCGGTGAAATCGTCCTCGTACATGTTGCCCTTGACCACAACGGTTGCGGTCTGGATATCAGTCAGCTCTTCGCCGGCTGCATTCTTAGCGGTGACCGTGAAGGTCAGGGTGTAAGTGCCGTCAGCAGTTTCCACGGGGATGTACACGCAACGCTTGTTCAGAGGAGACTCCGCATTGACGGGGTACTCGAAGGTACCATTGCTGGTTTCCTCCAGAACAACCGTCTTGTTGCCCTTGCCGAAGTTGTAGGTCACGACCACCTTGAGGTCGGTGACATCGTTGTAGGCAACGGGAACTTCAGCAAAGATGCCGTAGCCGCTCTTGATGCCATCGCCGTCAGCGCCGCCGTTGACCTTGTCGCCATCACCGTCAGTTACATCAGGTCTGCCGATGTCCACCTTACCGGAGGGTTCGAAGGTAACGGAGATCGAGTGGGCTGCCTTGACATTGCTGAAGGTGTAGGAACTCATCTCGCCCTTGTTCTCACCGTCCACGACAACGTTCTTGACCTTGTAGCCCTGATTGGGGGTGAAAGTAAAGGTCTTGCTGTCGCCGTAGGAAACGGTAGTGGTACCGTTGGGGGAAACGGAGCCGCCCGTGCCGGCAGAGGCGGTGATCTTGAAGGTCTTCTTCACGAAGGTTGCAGAGATGGTATGGCCTTCCTTCACATCATTGAAGGTGTAAGAAGTGATCTTGCCTTTGTTCTGACCATCCACGGTCACAGACTGAATCTCATAGCCCTCGTTGGGGGTGATGGTGTAGGACTTGTCCTCGCCATACTTTACCTTCGTAGTACCGGCAGGTGTAATCTTGCCGCCCTCACCCGCAGATGCGGTGATGGACAGCTCGGTGGGAGCGAAGGTGACATTGATGGTGTGGTTGGTAGTCACACGCTCAAAGGTATAGGAACTGATCTTGCCCTTATCCACGTTATCCACCTTCACGCTCTGGATGAAGTAGCCCTCGTTGGCCTTGATGGTGTAAGCCTGATTCTGGTACATGGTCACATTCTTCACTCCATTGGGGGTGATAGTACCACCCTCGTTGCAGGAGGCAGTAATCTTGCAGGAGGAGAGGATGTAGAAGCCGCCACCACTTTTAACAGGGTTGCCGCTGCCCCAATCGTCGTAATAGCCGCCATCTTCCACATCGGCGGTGTCACCGGTGTAGTTGTATTCGGCGCGAACAGCCTCCGCAGCTTCATGCGCGGCATCCATCTGGGCCTTGGCCTCGGCAGCGGCTGCGGTGTTGCCGGCTGCGATAGCAGACTCGTATACTGCCTGAGCAGATTCGTATTCCTGCTTATGGGTTTCCAGATCTTCCTGGAGCTGTCTTGCCTGAGCGTTGGTCAGACCCAGCAGCTGCTGAACGACAGCAACTTCCTCGTCTGCGGTGGTCTGGGCAATGTTCGTGCCGTAGTTGCCGGAAGAAGTTACGTTCGCAGCGGCGTTGTTATAGGAAGTTTCCAGACCGGAGTTGGAGCCACCGTGGTTCATATACGCATTGATAGAAGAACTGGTGTAGGTGCTGTTGGAAGAGGAGGAAACTCTGCCGCTGCTGGAAGTAGTCGTATAGGTGATGTTATTGGACTTACCGCCGTTGTAGCTGCCGGAGGAAGTGATACGGCTACCGGAGTCAGTGGTGATGTCCCAGGTGCCGGCAGAACTGTTATAGGTAGCGGAGCCGGAGCTGCCTGCCGCCTGGTTAGCCAGAGCGACGTTTGCCTGATGCAGTGCTTCGCAGGTCGCAGTGTCGCCAGCATTATGAGCGACCCACCAGGCGGCACTGTTTGCCGCCATCTGGTCCTCAATGCTGGATGCAGCAGACGCAGGAACGACCATGGCGGCGATCAGCATGATCGCCGCCATGAGAGCACTCAGGTATTTACTTTTTCTTTTCGTCATTCACATTACCTCCATTATCTTAGTAGGCCTCGCCCAGAGGGGCGATGGTGTGGACGTTGACATTGTAGTTGGGCTGGGTATTCATATGCACATCGATGTCGATGTACATGGTCTTGCCCTGGTAGAGCTGAGTGAAGCCCAGCTTGCAGAGCAGAGCGGTTTCGGCGCCGTCCAGCTCAATGGGCTTGACATTGAGCTTCACTTCCGCGATGCCGCGGACGCAGGCGGTAGTGCGGTCCATGCCGTCACCCTGGTAGATGCAGGACTCGTCAGCATGGAAGGTCACCGTCATGTTCTCGGACTTGTAGCTGACCTCAGCGATGGCTTCATCGACCACATTCTTGAAGAAGGTGTCGTTGTCGCTCTTGGTCAGGGTCTTGCCGATGGTGCGGAAGTAGTAGGTGCCGTTGCGCTCCATGGTGTGGTACAGATGCTCACGGGCGTTGGCGAAGGTGCCGAAGCCGGAGCGGTCACCGTAGTAGAACTTCAGGTTGCTTGCGTTGTACTTTGCCTGACCCTGAGCATAGGTGATGGCGCTTTCGGGTGCGGTGTGAGGATAGGCCTGCAGTTTGTCGATCTGCTCGATGGTCAGTTCGTCGCCGCCGTAGATGCCTACGGTATAGTAGGTACCGCTGTAGTCCACCTTTGCGCCCAGTGCTTCAGCTACGAAGCGGATGGGGACGTAGGTGCGACCATCTTTGACGACTGCGGCGGTATCCATCTACACGGTGTTGGTCTTGCCGCTCTTGATGATGGTCAAGTCGGTGCTGCCGATCTTGATTTTGACCGTAGTGCCATCCTTTTCGATGACCGCTGTCTGGTTGGGGCCGTCCCAGCTTACCTTGGCACCCAGCGCTTCTGTCACGAAGCGGACGGGGATCATGGTTCTGCTGTTCGCGTCCACATAGGGCTGGCCATCGGGGAAGTCCACGAGCTCACCGTTGACTCTGACATCGGGGCCGCTCGCGTCGGTTGCGTTTGCGGCCATGGCACCGGTAGCCAGCAGTGTGGTCATCGCCAGGACCAGGCACAGGATTCTTGCGAGATTTTTCTTCATTGTGTTTACCTCCATATTATATTTTTCTCTGATTTGATGGGTCTTTTGCAAGCCAAACAAATACCATGTATGTTAGTAGAAGTCCAGGGAAATATATCTTACCTGTAAAG
>R20__coassemble_1660_pt1 | contig 11483 bp, 6 predicted proteins | sample R20__metabat2_low_PE_021 | metagenome-assembled genome bin R20
CGACCTTACCTGTCCTGGAGACTGCAGCAGTGTTCTCAGTCACGCTGAGGGAGAGTGTCGAAGTCTCCATTGCCTTGGTGGATGTTATCTTGATCCAGTCAGAGCCCTCAGTGACAGCAGCAGTGTAGTCTGCCGTGTGGGACACGGAGACTTCAGCGGATCCGCCTTCGGATGCGACCTCAAGCCTCTCTGTGCTGAGAGTCAGCGCAGTCTTGGCTGCCTGACGCACGGAGATGGTCTTGGTGGTCGTGCCAGAAACTATGTTGACAGCGCCTGTACGTTCGTCCTCAGGACCGTTCTCAGATACGGTTATCGTGATGCTGTTGGCGCCCGAAACGCCCTTCGAAGGGCTTACCGTGATCCAGCTCTGACCGTCAGAGGAGGCTGACCATTCCTGGGTGGTAGCAAACGGCACCTTGATCTGCGAATTGCTGAAAGGGAATGTCAGGGACGACTGGGAGTCGTCGCCAAGCGCTATCTTGTACTCCACCGGAGTGGTGCATGATGAGACAATGAGCGCAGCGACAATGGCAGCGGCCGCGACAATAATTCTTAAGGAGAATCCTCTATCCATAATAAAACAGTTTCTTGAAGAGCAAATATAACAAAAGATGCCGACAGACCATCCATAGTCTGTCAGCATCTTGAGTATCAGTTGCGCAAATTCTGCGCAGAAAGTTTACTTGGCGAACTCAGGGCCGTTCTCGCCCTCGACCCACTTCGTGTAAGTCACGTCACCACTCTTTGCAGTTGCCCAGGTATTGAGAGCCGTGAGAGGTTCTGAGCAGCTTGTGGTACCGACGGTGACAGCAGTGTCGAAGATGCCGTCAAGGTTGATCATTGCAATGTCGGTAAATGTGGTGGTACTTCCCTTTGTGGAACCATAGAGCACCCCTGCGACAACACCCTCGGCAGCCTGAATGGCATTGTAGCCAGTCTCATCATAGTCAGAGTAGCAGTTGCTGATGGTGTTGTAGTTCTCAGCCTGACCGAAGAGAAGACCCATGTGGGTACCTGCTCCCTTTCCGCCGGTTGGGATGATGGTTGTGGAGCCCCAGCAGTTCTGGACGTCCACCTGTGACATGTAACCTACGATACCGCCGGTATACACGTTGGTGTAAGTTTCAGTGGTATACTCGACATCACCGCGGTTGATACAGTTGTAGATAGTGAGCTTGGTATTGGAGTTGCTCGTAGGATATGCGACTCTCAGCCAGCCGACGATACCGCCGACGACATAAGGCGCTGTCACGGTACCGTAGTTGACACAGTTCCTTACTGCCATGTGGGCGGTAGTGAAGCGGTCGAAGAGGATACCGGCGATACCGCCGGCCCTGTAGGTGCCGCTGTAGACCTTGCCGTTGTTGACGCAGCCGTCGATGTCACCCCAGTCAGCGCCGTTGCGAGGATTGCCCATATAACCGAGGATACCGCCGACAGCCTGTCCTTCACCGGTGACTTCACCGTTGTTGGTGCAGGCACGGAGATTGAGATAATCCTTGTTGAACACCTTGTGGATACCGACGATACCGCCGGCAGCACTGGAGTTCGCAAAGCCATAGTTATACTCGTTGAGAGTAATCTTGCCGGTAGAGATCACCTTACCGTTGTTGATGTCATTCTTGATGACCATATTGGTGCTGGATGAGCGCTCCTGGCCGTTGGAGACACCTACGATGCCGCCGACACCTGCCTTTGCAGAAACCTGCGCATCATTGGTACATCCTGTGATGTTGCCGTTGACCCACTGCATGCCGACTATACCGCCGGCACCTTCTCCGGAAGCCGTTACAGCCACATTGTTCTTGCAGTTGGTGACAGCTCCCCAGTATGTGAGACCTACGACACCGCCGACCTTGGAAACACCGGTAACGACACCGTTGTTGATACAGTCGCTGACAGGTGAGTTGTAGATTACGCCTGCTATGCCACCGGTACCACGAAGGACTGTACTGTTGCTGGAGACGTTGGTCTTTCCGTCAAGGTCAGCATATACATATGAGCCTGCAGGGAGAGAATAGAATGCTCCATTGCCGGTCTGCGACTCGATTGCGCCGGTGTTGTCACAGTTCTTGATGGTGGTGTAGAGAGAGTATCCGGAGATACCTGCAGCGGTATAGCCTGTACTGGTCACAGCTCCTGTATTGTGGCAGTTGTCGACAGTGAGTACGCCTGCGACATCTGCAGCGATGTATCCGAAGAGACCGCCGACGACATTCTTGCCCTTGATGGTGGCCTTGTTGGTCACATTGGTGATGGAGGAGATGGTCTTGCCGCACTGAGAGTATGCTGCGAGGCCGCCCACATAGTAACCGTTGGTGGTGATGGTACCGTCGATGGTGAGGTCCTTGACGACGCAGCCTGCACCGAGGGAGCCGAAGAGGCCGAGGTAATTGTCCTCAGAAGACTCGCTGCCCATTGCAAGGGTGACGGTCTTGTTGTTGCCGTCGAAGGTACCGCAGAATGAGATTGCGACCTGGTCGAATGTTCCGATAGGCATGGAGACATTGTCGATGTCGTTCTGAAGCTTGATGTACTGGCCTTCATAGCTCAGACCGTTGCTTACCATGGTAGCGAAGGTGGTCATGTCGGCGAGGTCCCTCATGAGGAACGGATCGTCAGCGGTTCCGGTACCGGCGAGCGAGCTTCCTGAAAGGTCGTCACCGATGGTGCCAAGGCTTACGAGCTCGTTGACAGCAAGAGTGTGCTCTGCCTCTGTGGTCTTCTTCTGGGTCTTTCCGTCAAGCGTGAGGGCCATCATGGAGAATCCCTTGTATGTACCAGGCACGACTGCGACATAGTAGTCGCCCTCGAGGCCTGCGGTAGGCACCTTGATGGACTTGAGAGCTGAGGATGCCACGATCTTGAGCTCGTCGCCATAAGTCACGGCAAGCTTGCCGGCGAGAGTGTCAGTTGCAGAAGCCGTGAGCATGACGGTCTCGATGCCCTCAGGAACGGTGACCTTCATGACTGCAGTCACGTTCTTCATGGCAAACTGGTAGTTGTCGGCAACTGCGACGCAGATGTTGGCCTCCTCGAAGAGACCGGACTGGTCATTTGCCACATTCACAGAGACTGCACCGCCTCTGGTGTAGGAAGCGAAAGCGCTGGCAGGATAGACTGCACAGAGAGTATCGGAAGCGATCTTTTCTGCATCGATCTTGATCTCCGCATACTGCTTGCCTTCGAACTCTGCAGGCACGCCACACTTCTGGGTGGTCTTGCCATCAGAGAAAAGGATGGAGTCGCCCTCTGCCCAGACTGTCTTGCCTGCCTCGAGGGCTGTCTTGGTTGCATCGCCTTCAAGAGAGAGCGTGATGGTGATCTTCTCGCCACCCTCGGTCTCGAGAGGTTCGATGAGTTCGCGTGTACATGAAGCAGCGGAAAGGAGTGCGACAGCTGCTGAAACGAAAACGATTGACTTTCTCATAATGATTTCATTTTAACAGTTTACCAATTCCACTCGCCAGTGTTGTAATCCTGCAAGCCGTTGCCGCTTGCCTCGAGAATACAGGTCTCGGTCGTCACATCGGAGACTTCGACCTCAGGGGTTTCGTAGACTAGTTTTTTCATGTGTTATGGATTAAAGTGTTGTTGTTAATCAGAATCTGCATCTGCCTGGATGTATCCGAATATCTCAAACTCGAGCACGTCGATATAGCCGTATCCGGAGTAAGAGCTCGTGAAGACAATCGCGAAGTTGCTTCCGGTGACAGGATCGAAGTCGAAGGCCGACTCAGGATCTGCCTGCGCTACCGTAGCATCGAGGGCCGCGGTCCCGAAGGTCTCGGCATACTGGGCATCGTTGGCATCATATGCGGCATCTCCGACATAGAATGAGAACGTCTTGACATATCTTGACTTCGACTCAGTCTGGTGCTGGATGATACCGACAGAAGATATCGTAGGACGATTGTTGCCCTCAGTCCCCGTGCTTATGGACACGATCTTAGGGAAGTTGCGCCTTATCGAGGTGTTGGTAGAACTGTAGTATCTGGTCTCAAGGTCACCGTCGAACATGTTCTCAGGGCCATAGTCAGTACCACGTCTCTGGTTGGTGGTGAATGTGATGTCCCAGCCCGTAGAGTCGAGACGGTAAAGGATAGGCGTCGATGCCTTGGACCAGTTTTCATTCCATGTGACATCGAGTCCTCCCTCAGGACAGTAGGCTGACTTGTATTCGAAATACTTGCCCTTGAGTGCATTGGAAAGATATGCCTCGGTCGAGTCCACAGGGACAGGGTCAGATTCGACCAACTTGCCGTCGGCATCCTTGTAGCGGAACTTGGTGTAGACCATCTCATCGATGGCTGGACCAAGGGCCACGACTGCATCCGTGCCCTGCATCCTGGCGCTTATGACACGCCTCTCAGCATGGGTGGAGAGCCAGCCGTCACCATACGGAGAGGCCGTGATCTCCGATGCGAGGGAACGGTTGCCGTTGGCGTCGAAGTTGACGACGTCGAAGGTGTAGGACCTTTCCTCCAGGCCATCCACAATGGCGGTGACCCTGCCATCGACTGCATCGGAGTAGCTTACAGTCGTAGAGTCAGCATAGTTGTCCCAGTAGAGCTTCACTGTCTTGACCGCAGGGTCGAGAGGTGTGGCCCAGGAGACTCCCACCCTGAGATATCCGGCGCTCGCGGAGACATCGGCTGCCTTTGCAGGGTAGTTGTATCCTCCGTTCACGATATACTGTCTGTATGTGTCATCCTGCTTGTCACAGGCGACAAATGCGAGCGAGCAAGCAAGAACTGCAATATAGATAACTTTGTTTTTCATCTTCAGTGTCCTCCTTTATTCTACTACCTTGCCATAAGGGGTGATCTCACCGATCTGTACAGCCATGGAGGTTGCCTCAGTGTTGTAGGTGGAGAAGTTGTCCACGAACACGACTCTGAGGTAAGTGACAGGATCGTTAGCATGAGGCCAGTATTCCGTATCGAGCTCGAAGTCGTTGCCGGAATTGAAATACTCTCTGTCCTCGGACGTGTATGTACCGACAGATCCATCAGCCTCGTATCCGGACGGCTTGTACTGGGTGAAGGTGCCAAGGAGCACCCACCCGTCCTGGAAGCCATGCACGTTGCTCGGAGTGATGGCTCCGGTAGGAGCCTCTTCGAGGGTCCATCCCCAGAACTCGAAGTCGCGAGGGTGGGCGTTGGCCCATATCGTGTAGTCGATACGAGGAAGAGTATGGATGCGGCTGAGCTGGGCCTTCTGGGCAAGATCGATGGTCAGCCAGCATGGTCTCGGAGCGTAGTCGCTCGCGAAGAAGTGGCCTGTCGATGAGACTCCGGAGTCATCCCAGAGTGCCTTGACAGGATAGTAGCTGGCATTGGCGGTGAAGCAGTTGTCATCCGGAAGGGCGGCATCCTTGAAGTTGGTGTGGTCAAGCTTGTTCTCCTCGATAGGGGTGACTGTGGTCATCGTCGTGTCGGAGATGTTGCCCCAGTGGTCGCGTACATAGACCGCGTAGAGAGCCTCTACAGGGTCGAGGTTTCTTCTGGTGAGCTTGATGTTGTTGCTTCCTGTGAAGAGAGTCGTGACCTCCACCCACTTCATCTGTGAAATCGGCTTCGAGGCATCCGAGAGGTCCTCATCCCTGAGGAGGCAGACAGCAAGGTCAGCCTTGGCCTCGTTGCCTTCGATAAGGATCTTCACGCCGCCGAAGGTCTCCGTGATGGTCGGCTTGACGGTCTGGATGGCCGGAGTTAGAGGATTGATCTGCACGGTCTTCGGCTCGGAGAGAGTCTCGTTGACGTTGAAGGTGCAGAGTTTCACCTCGTGGGCATCGGTGTCAGGGAATCCTTCGACGATGAGGCTGTCCACATAGCGGGACACCTTCGCGTTGACCTCGACGCCGTTGCGGGTATACGTTGCAATGGCACCGCGGATGTTTTCGTCATCCGGGTAGGCCACTTTGATGACTGCCCCGCCAGGGGTGCTGGTGACGCTTGTGACGGTCAGGGCAGCCGGTACCGGCACCGAGTCATCCGACGGGATGAGACGGAGGTGGTCGTCAAGTCTGGAGTCGCACGCTGCAAGCACGAGTGCGGCAGCGGCAAGGCACATTATCTTTTTCATACTCATGTTCGTTTAATGCTACCAGCCAAGGTTCTGTACAAGGTTAGGGTTGACCTCGATGTATGATGTCGCAATAGGCCAGAAGTAATCCTTGAGGCCGAAGCTCTGCTCATAGACGAAGGTCTTGACATAGTAGTCCTCAGGAGCGGCTGAGGTAATGTGGAATCCGTAGATATTCTTCTGGTACTCGGTCGGAGCTTCCATCCAGCGACGCAGGTCGAAGAATCTCTGGCACTCGAATGAAAGTTCGTTGAGGCGCTCGCGGTGGATGATAGCCCTCATGCCTATCTGGGTGCTGTAGTAACCAGGGTTGTTGGAATACTCATCCCATGCAGTCTTGACATCAGGAATCTTGGCACGGCTTCTGATGGCATCGATGTAGTCGAACAGCTCGGCGCTGTGCTCGCCGTTCGGGCCTTCATACTCGTTGATACATTCGGCATAGAGGAGATAGAGGTCGGTAAGACGCATCGTAGGCCATGGGAACCACCATGAAGTGAAGGTGTTCTGGGCGGTACATACGCACTCATAAGGGAAGAGCTTCTTAGGGAAGTAGCCCGTCACAGGGCCCACCTCGGAGCTGGTCTTGCCCTGGGCTCCGTTCATCCTGCACTGGATGTTGTTCATCGCATCTGCAGAAAGGTTGGTGGATATCGAAGTGTTGCGGCTGAGCCACTGTCCTCCGTCAAATCCGAGGAAAGCGTAGAAGCGAGGCTCCCTGTCGAAGTTGAGCTGCACTGTCGTGTAGCCTTCCTTTATATAGTAGGCATTGTCGGCATCGCCTTCGCGAAGAGTGAGCTCGTTGACGCCGGTCCACTCACGGTCATTGTTGATAGGAAGGCCGTGCTTGGTATAGAACTGCTCGGCTACCTTGAGCGGAACGCCGATGAACTTGTATCCTCCGAGAGCCATTGCGAACTCAGACATGTTCGGCATACAGATCTGCTGGAAGATGGTCATCGAAGAAGAAGGGGTCTGGGTGTTGCCCCAGATAAGCTCACTGTTCCATCTTGCATAGAAGGCATTGCGAAGGGTCATGTCGGTGAGGAGTGTGTCGTTGGCGACACCGTCGTGGAGCACGATCGGGAAGTTGACCTTCACGGCAGTCGTGTCGTAGAGGGTGATGCTGGCCTCCTTGCAGATGTCGATGGCCTCCTTGCAGGCATCCATGGCAGTCTTCCACCTTTCAAGCTTCTGGGCCTCTGTCTTCTCAGGGAAGAGCCTTGTGCCCCTGCCGTCCACGAGGGCAGCCTCCTGGGTGTTGCCGTTGAAGAGAGGGCTGGCGGCGTAAGTCGCCACCCTCGCCCTGATGGCGGCGCAGATAGGCTTGGTCACACGGCCGAGCTCGTCTGTGGACTGGACTACGAGAGGAAGGTTCTCCATCGCCTCGTCCATCTGGTCGAGCACGAAGTCGAAGCACTCGTCGATGTCGTTGCGGTAGACACGCACTGTCTCGACATCGGAGTCTATAGGGAGACTCTCATATATAATAGGAATAGGGCCCCACTTGCGGATGAGGTGGAAGTGGTAGTAGGCCTTGAGGAACTTGGCTTCAGCCTTCCACTGCTCCTTCTCCCAGTCGTCCATGTCAGGGACGGCGTCTATGTTCTCTACAAGGATGTCGCAGCACCTGATGCCCTGGTAGATGGTTGCCCAGTCGTTGGCGTAGACCGAGTTGGCAGTCATGAGTCCGCGGGCGATGTTGAAGTACGTCTGAGGTACACGTGCAGAGGTATTGGAAACTACGCGTCCGATAAGGTCCCACATCTCGTCGCCGCCAAGGAAAGCAGGGTCACCGCCAGGGATGCCGTCGTTAGGCATGTATGAGTAGCAGGTGGCAAGATAGCGGATGGCCGTCGAGCGGAGGTTGAACGCAGTCTCTATGGTAGCGAGGCCGTCGTCAGGGACAACGTCGAGGTATTTGTTGCAGGAGAATAATGTAGCAGCGCCTGCAAGACAGATTATCGAATTTCTGAAAAACTTACGCATGGTCATACATTATTTGAAGGTTACGTTGAGACCGAGGTTGAGGGTCCTCTGGATAGGATAGTTGAGACCCTCTCCGGCAAGTTCCGGATCCCAGAGGTCGAACTTGCTGAATGTAAGGAGGTTGTTGCCCTGGAAATAGAAACGGAGGCTCTCCATGCGCATCTTCTGGGTCCACTTCCTAGGAAGGGTGTAGCCGAACTCGACCTGCTTGAGACGCAGGAACGATCCGTCTCTCATCCACCATGTGCTGACCGCAGTGTTGTTGGCATTGCGGTATGCGCTGAAGCGTGGCCAGAGTGCGTAGATATCCTGGTTGTCCTCGCTCCAGTGGCTGTCAGAGTATGCCTTGAGGAGCTGGGTGGTGTTGTAGTATGCCTTTGTGGAAGGGTTTGTCCAGGAGACGAAAGGTGAGGTCGCAGACGCGTCGATCCAGAAGGACTCGTTGGCGAGGCCCTGGAAGAAGACGGAGAGGTCAAATCCCTTGTAGCCTGCGGAAACACCGAAGCCGTAGATGATCTCCGGAGATGTCGGGAATCCGATAGGCACCATGTCGGTAGTGGTGATGACACCGTCACCGTTGACATCGGTGTACTTGATGTCACCTCCGCCGTACTGGCTTCCGAATGCCTGCTGGGAAGGGCTGTTGGCAGCCTCGTCATCGTCGATGAAGAGGCGCTCGGCTATATATCCCCATGTCTGGCCGATGGCCTGCCCGACATGCTGGCGATAAGACTCGGCATAGGTCGGCTCCTCATATACGAGGTACTCGCTCTTGGAGAGGGTGAAGTTGCCTCGGGCGGAAGTCCAGAGGTCCTTGTTCCAGGACTGCTTGTAGTCGGCCTGGATGTCGATACCGTGGGCCTTGGCCTCACCGATATTGGCGGAGATGCCTGCCTGCAGACCCATGGTGTTAGGGATGTCGGCACGGCTCATGAAGATGTCGGTACGGTGCTCAGTGTAGTACTCGGCAATCACGTCAAGTTTCTTGAAGAGACTGAACTCGAGGGCGGTGTTGCTCTTGTAGGACTTCTCCCATGTGATGGCATCGTTGGCATAGCGTGTGACGCTGATGCCGCTATAGGAATTGTTGCGGGTCTCGCCGAAGTAGGCCGCAAGACCGGAACTGGTCATGTTCATCTCGGAGAGATAGTAGAAGCGGTTGCTGCTGCTGCCTATGTTGTCGTTTCCGACCAGACCGTAGGAGTAGCGGAGCTTGAGGTTGCTGATGACTTTCGTGAGCGGCTCGAACCACTTCTCATTGGAAATCACCCAGGCTGCACCGACTGAAGGGAAGAATCCCCAGCGGTGGGTCTTGCTGAAGCGCTCTGAACCGTTGTATCCGAAGTTGAACTCGGCGAAGTACTTCTTGTCCCATCCGTAGGTGAAACGTCCGGAGAGACCGGCGTTGCGGGAAGGAAGGGAGAGCTGGAGGGAGCCGGCATTGGCGGAGAGTTCCTCTCGTGCCGTGAGCACGAGAAGGCCTGTCACAGCATTCTTGCCGAAGTCGCGTACATAGTTGAGACGGCTCTCGGAGTACATCGTGTTGGTGATGTTCTTTCCGCCCTCGCTGTAGGTGAGGTAGTCGGTACCAGTCTCGTTGATTCTGTAGACGCTGTACTCGTTGGTGTAGGAGTCATAGCTGTCGAGGGCGTACCAGTACGGGCTGAACTGACGGTATACGTTGTAGTCGGAAAGCCTCGTGAGATTGAAGAGGGTCATGAAGTTGAGACCCTTGGTGATGAAGTCGAGATTCTGGTTGAGCTCGACGGCCGCAATCATCTGGGACCTCTGGTAGTCCCTGTAACCCTTGACGAGGTTGGCGTACGGGTTGGTGTACGAGCCGTCGTCGTAGTTACCGAACATGATGTGCTTGATGCCTGCATGGTCATCGTCCTGAGGATAGTACGGGGCAAAGAGCACAGGATCGGAGTGCACGACCTGCTCATAGACCGTCGAACCTCCGTTGAGAGGGCCCTGGTAGTCCGTGAAGTTACCCGTGAGCCTGACGGCAAGCTTGGTGGTCTTGGTGATGTTGATGTCGATGTTGGACCTCAGCGTATAGGTCTTCTGGTCGATGTTGTTGTTGAAGCTGTTGCGCTTGTCGACCTGGAGGATACCGGTATCTTCAGTGTATGCTCCGGCGACATAGTACTGCGCCACGCTTCCGCCGCCTCGTGCAGAGACGTTGGCGCGGTAGCTGGTCGCATAGTCCTTGAAGAGAAGGTCGTACCAGTCGTTGGCAGGGTAGATGTAGCGGTTGGCTCCTTCCTTGCCGGTCTGCTCGATCTTGTCGTAGCTGTACTTGAGGTCACCGAGAGGGTCACGGGTGGTGATCGCCTCGTTGTAGGACTTCATGAATGTCACAGGGTCTGCAAGCTCGACGACATCGGTCGGAGACGAGATGGAGGTCTCGAGACGGGCAAAAATCTTTGCAGGGCCTTCCTGACCGCGCTTTGTCGTGACGAAGATGACACCGTTCGCTCCACGCGCTCCGTAGAGGGCCGTCGCGGTCGCATCCTTCATGACCGAGAAACTCTCGATATCGTCAGGCTGGAGACGCGCGAGGTCGGTGGAAGTCAGCTCGATGTTGTCGATGAGGATGAGCGGGCTGGTGTTGGCACCGAAGGTGGTGATACCGCGGACGAAGAAGTCTGCGTTGTCCTGTCCAGGCTCTCCGGACCTCTGGTAGGCGATCACTCCGGCAACGTTACCTGCAAGTGAGGTGGTGAGGTTGCTGGAAGGCACCTTCAGGGTCGTGACGTCGACTGAGGTGATCGAACCGATGACGCTCTCCTTCTTCTGCTTTCCGAACGCGACGACGACAGCGTCCTCGAGCTCGTTGACAGAATTCTTGAGCTTTACGATGAAATTGGACATCTCCCCTACCGAGACGATCTGCTGCTCCTTTCCGAAGTAGTCGAACTGGAGGCGGTCATTCGGTTTCACTCCCGCAAGGGAGAACTTACCGTCCAGGTCAGTGACGGTACCCTTCTGGGTGCCGACTATCATGACGCTGGCTCCTGGGATAGTCTCTCCTGTCTCTTCCTCATACACTATACCCTTGACCGTCTTGGTCTGCGCAAAGGCAGAGACGGCCACAAGGGCGCTGAGAAGGACAAATAGGATCCTTTTGACTGACATAATGTTTATTTAAGTTCGTTGATATTCTACCGTCAAACTCTCAAATTTAGTCTTTTTTGGGAAATTATTTACTTTCAGCCCAAATTTTCTATTACACATAAATAGACTAAATTTGCGCTGCATCATCGCAAAACAACTGTCATCATATGAAAAAGACCTTTCCAATCGTTTCAGCGCTTCTGCTGGCAGCGGGCGCAATCTTTGCGCAAAACCCAGTCGACTATGTCAATCCCATGATCGGCACCGACGGCATGGGCCACACCTTC
>R20__coassemble_1688_pt1 | contig 11371 bp, 6 predicted proteins | sample R20__metabat2_low_PE_021 | metagenome-assembled genome bin R20
TAGGTGCCGGGGGAGTAGAGCACTGCGGCGCAGACTCCAGTGTCCTCGTATGTCAGCAGGGCTTCAGAGTGCTTGCCGGCCGGCTTGAGGCCGTCGGGATTCTCCACGCAGTACATCTCAGTATTAAGTTCGTTCCAGTATCTTATCTCCCCGAGAGTGAAGTCGAGCGGACTCTTGCGGGCCTGGGTGACGACTCCGCTTCCAGAGCCATATGACGAGGCCCATCCGTAGCCCAGGACTCCTGTCACGAAGGACTTGTCGCTGACTCTGGCGAGGGAATCCACTGAAATTGGGAATACCTGGTCCCATGTGTCAGTCGCTATGTCGGCACCTGACACAATCAGGTCACCTCCCGCTCCGGTGAAATCCTTCAGGACCTTCTGCAGCCCGGCTGGGAATACCTTGAATGACTGTTCGGCCTGGCCTGTGCCGAGCTTCACCGTCACCTGCTTGCCGCAGATGATGTCGGCCGCCTGTGCCTTGTCGCTCAGGGATTTCTCCGCCATCCAGGCATCCCTGCTGACGGAGTAGAAAGGATACCCGCAGGCCATCAGGGCCTTTCCGTGGACAACCGCATAGTCGAAGGTGTTGCCGGCGACGACCATCCCTGCCTTGTCGGAGCGGGTCGCCCCGAAACCCGGGTTGTCGTTGGTCTGCCAGGTCATGTCGCGCCTGTGGATATAGTCCTCCCCGATATACCAGATGTCGTTCATATAGCCTACACCAGAGTCGAGACTGCCGTCGAATCCTGCGTAGGTCGGTGTGTCGAACCATGCAGGGGCGCTGACCCTGTCGAAATTGCTGACGACCATCACTGTCTGCTTTTCAGGCACTCCAGGCACCCCTATGCTGAGGATTTCGGAAGGGAAGCTGACACCTCCGTCATTCCAGGCCACCACCTTGTAGCTGTAGACATGGCCCGATTTGATTTCAGCGGTGAAGCGCACGCGACCTCCGGCGCCCTCGAGCGCGCGTACGTCCCGTCCGTCATCGAAGGCCCCGTCGTCTATCCTGGTATATACCGTATATCCCTTTGGCACCGCGGTGGGCTCCAGTGGGTCTTTTGTCGGCATCCAGCTCACGACGGCCTTGGACCGGTTGTCGCCGAACGTGACTGCGAGCGACCTTACAGGGAGCGGCTGGACCACATATGCCTTGCCGTAGAGCTCGCTCAGGAACTTCAGCATGCCCTTGTAGACCGCGCGGCTGGTGATGAACCTGACGCGGGGGTCGAGGCCGTAGCGCATGTCGGCGAAATTCTGGTGGGAGAGGTATTCCAGCAGCATCGCCGGCACCCCGGTCGTGCGGGACTCGCTGTATGAGCGGTCCCATGTGCAGCGGCGGTTCCAGGACGAGTCGACGAGAGAGCGCATGTCGCCGCATATCTGGCTCTGTACGAAGTCCGCGTAAGTCCTGCCGATGGCACGGCTCTTTCCGTCTGGGAGAGTGTCGGACCTGTCGCACGTCAGGGTATAGATGGCAAGTGTGCCTATGGTCGAGTCGTTAGGCGTGACGCCTGCGTCTGTGTGGAAGGCAAATGAAAGGTCGACAGGAATCCTGCGCCCCTCGTATTTCGGAGCGTCTTCACCTGCCCGGAGGGGATTGACCTCCGATCCATATGACATCATCGCAGTCCATGCCCCGCGGGAGGCGTAGTCCCTTGTGTAGTCGTTGTCCCACTGGTTGAATATGCATGTGTCGACCCCTGCCCATTGGAGGGAGTAGAGCGCGCCTTCAGCAAATGCGGGGAGCCCTGATGTGGTCCATTCGCTCCGTGGGAGCTCATCGCTGCCGCGGGCGACCTTGCCCACTCCGCCTCCTACTCTCACCGCGTCGGCCGTGACGGTACTGCCCTTGACGAATGCATGCCCCTCCGGCGCCGCATTGTCCAGGACCACCTGTCCTTCTCTGCCAGGTGCGAACTCGAAGGTGCCGAGGTATACCCAGGTGCCGCCTCCCATCGTCTGGTCCACAATGAATTCTGTCTTCCCTCCGAGGTGCTCGACGGAATAGTGTGCCGCCTTCGTGCTGCTGTCCAGGGTCTTGTAGGATATGTAGACGGCATAGCTGCCGCGCTTTGCCACGGAGAATGTCCACCTGGCCTCTGACTTGCCGCTGCTGCCGTAAGGAATCACTGCAGCCTTGCGGGCCGTGCCTTCATGGAAAGGGTTGTCGTCAGTCATCAGCACTGCCTTGGTGTCGGCGAATCCGATGCCGGCGGTGCTCCAGCTGCCGGATTCGGAGTAGGCGCCCTTCTGCCTCATCGGCGCAGGACGCTCTCCCTTGAAGGCCGGGTCATTGTCGCACACGACCTCGAGGGAGTTGAGGTCCCTCTCGCGCGGAGTCATCACGTATGCGCCGGCGTTCTCCAACATAGGGATGAGGAACGGCAGCACATAGCTCTGGGTGTACATGTCCTCGACGGTGCGGAAGAGGGGAGCCCTCTGCCAGTCCCATTTCTCCGCTGTCGCGTCATAATATCGCCCGTGGCTCTGCCAGAGGGCGATGTGACGGCCGCTGAGGCCCTTGGCATACTCCCGCCCGCCGACTTTTCTGACAATGCGCCGGTCAAGGTCCCTGTCGGAAGTGCGGAACCTGTACGGGGTGGACTTGCCGTCGCTGCTCAGCCTCGGCGTTGCGAGGTCTTCGAGCTCAGTCTTCTTGGAGTATATCTTTCCAATGCAGTAATTTTTGCATGATGGCGGGAACTGTGCTTTCAGTTCTTCCCTGAACCATGCTACGGAAGCGTCATCCCATGGATAGTCCCCGAGGGAATTGTCGAAATGGAAGTCCAGCAGATCTCCTCTCCTGACCAGTTTCTGAAGCTTGAGGGGATTTTTATGGACCGTTGTCCGCTGCTCGAGAAGCGTTGTCAGCGAGTCTGTTGCCGCCTTGAACGAGGCTGCGCTTTGGGCGTGGAGACCTATGCACGCAAGGGTCACCGCCACAGTGAGAAAAATCTTACGCATCCTGGCGAGACCTCTGGATGAGACAGATGATGAAGGTGATGACTGAACTGATGGCAAGTGAGAGTGCGTCGGCGAAGAAATCCTTCGGGTCAGCGGACCTGTATGTCGTAAGTCCCTGTCCAAGTTCCGTCCCCGCTCCTATGCAGCATCCTGTGAGGAATATGATGACGACAAATGCAAGGGCCCTGCCGTAGGACTTGTAGACCCGGCCGGCCGCAAAGTATGCCAGTATAGGGAACGGGAAGAACATGCAGAAGTGGATGATCTTGTCCTTCTCTATGCCCCAGAACTGCCTTATTATGTCCGGGACATGGTCGAAGTGCCCGAAGCACAGATATACAAGGAGGCCTATATAAATGAGGAGGAGTATCCTGGCGATTATCCTGGTTGTCTTTGTCATATGCGTCTAAAGTGCTTGCATGTCATGAAGTTTCCTGTAGTATCCGTCAAGGGCGATGAGCTCTTCGTGGCGGCCTCTCTCGACTATCCTGCCTTCGTCCATCACTATGATCTCGTCGGCGTTCCTGATTGTCGAGAGGCGGTGGGCGATGGCTATGGTGGTCCTGCTTGACATGAGTCTGTCGAGTGCCTCCTGGACTATGCGCTCTGACTCCGTGTCGAGCGCCGCCGTCGCCTCGTCGAGGATGAGGACAGGAGGATTCTTGAGTATCGCCCTGGCTATGCTGAGGCGCTGGCGCTGACCTCCGCTGAGCTTGGAACCGCGGTCGCCGATGTTGGACTGGTAGCCGCCATCCCTTTCCATTATGAAGTCATGGGCGTTGGCTATCTTCGCGGCCTCGACGACCTGCTCCATCGTGGCGCCCTCGACTCCGAAGGCAATATTGTTGAAAATCGTATCGTTAAAGAGGATAGGGTCCTGGTTGACATTGCCCATCAGCCCCCGAAGATCCCTGATGCTGACGTCCCTTATGTCGGTCCCGTCGATGAGGACCTGCCCTTCAGTGACGTCATAGAACCTCGGGATGAGGTCGACAAGAGTGGACTTGCCGGCTCCTGACGCACCTACGATGGCGATGGTCTTGCCCTTTGGTATGCGAAGGTCGATGTCTTTGAGAACTTTCTTCGACCCTGTGGCATAGCGGAAGCTGACTCCCTTGAATTCTATCGCATCCTCGAGGCCTTGGAGAGGTTTCGGATCGGCCGATTCCCGGATGGTGTTCTCGCTGCCGAGTATCTTGTCGATGCGTTCCATTGAGGCCAGTCCCTTTGGAATGCCGTATGCTGCCTTGGAGAGGTCCTTGATCGGTTGGATGACGCTGTACAGGATCACCATGTAGTAGATGAATGTAGGCGCGTCGATAGGGGATGAGTCGCTGAAAATCAGCGTGCCTCCGAACCAGAGGACTATCGCTATCATCGCCGTGCCGAGGAATTCGCTTACAGGGTGGGCGAGGACCTGGCGGGTCGACACCCGTCCGGTCTTTGCCTTCATCTCGCCTGTCACTCCCTCGAATCTCTGTGACATCTTCTTCTCGGCGAGGAATGCCTTGATCACTCTCAGGCCGCCGAGGGTCTCCTCGACCTGGGACATGGTGTCGCTCCAGAGAGCCTGCGCCTCGAGCGACTGCGCCTTGAGCTTTCTTCCGATGAGCCCCATCAGCCAGAGCATGATCGGTGCGAAAATTATCGTGAAGAGGGTCATCTGCCAGGAGATGAAAATCAGGGTGCCGAAGTAGAACACTATCAGGATAGGGTTCTTTATCAGCATGTCGAGCGAACTCGTTATCGAGGTCTCGACTTCCTGCACGTCGCCGCTCATCCTGGCTATGATGTCACCTTTCTTCTCTTCGGAGAAAAACCCTATCGGAAGGCTGAGGATCTTGTTGTAGATCTCCATTCTGAGGTCCTTGACTATGCCTGTGCGTATCGGGACCATTACTGCGGAGGACCCGAAGTAGCAGGCCGTCTTGAGCGCAGTCATCACTATGAGGAAGAGGCACAGTATCAGAAGGGTCTTCCCTCCGCCATAGGTGTCCGTGAACTGGCTCACATACCAGTAGGCGTTGTTGAGGAGCTTGTCCTTGAAGTCAGCTGCCGAGTCCCAGGGGATGAACTCATATACCTTGTCGTTTATCTTGAACAGTATCTGTAGTATCGGGACGATGAGGCTGAAGGAGAATATGTTGAAGACCGCGGAGAGTATGTTCAGCAGGACCGACCCTCCGAGGTAATGCTTGTATGGCGCCACGTAGCGGCGCAGCATGCTCATGAAATCTTTCATCTTCCAAAGATAATCATTTTTGCCTACAATCCATAGCACACCCTACAGGGTGAAGAGGACTGAAGGGGTGCGGCGTGGGAGAGGCTGCAGGGTGAGGGACCTGCCGTCTTCCCGGGAATAGACTGCTGACCCGTCATAGGATGGGATGAACCCCAGGCCCGCGAGGGCCTCTGCAGAGGCCTTGCGGGCCAGCTCTGGGGTGTTGTTGTTCTCGCTGAGATGGCACAGGAATATGTGCGAGAGCTCCGGGTGATAGAACTTCGAGATCGCCTCCGCGCAGCCGTCGTTGCTGAGGTGGCCGCTGCCCTGGCATATGCGCATCTTCAGGTCGTGGGTGTACGGTCCGCCCATGAGCATGTCCATGTCGAAGTTGGACTCTATGACCACTGTCCTTGCATGGGCGCAGAACGCCATCGCTTCGGATGTCATCGCGCCTATGTCCGTGATGTGGACGTAAGGATATGGGTCGGAGCCTATCCTGATTCCGTATCCAACTGTCTCTGTCGCGTCATGCGGGACGATGAAGTACCGTACAGAGAAGACTCCGGGCACGATGTCATTCCACTCTCCTGCCTTGAGGTCGCGCCTTACGGCGCACAAACTTCCCAAGGTGTACGTGCGGTATGCCATCGCATCGTGCAGGGTCTTCGTCGCCCAGACCGGGAGACTGAGGTATTTGACATATGAGCCGAGACTCCTTATATGGTCGTTGTGGTCATGGGTGATGAGGACTGCGCGCAGACTTTCCAGAGGTATGTGCTCAGCCTCCATCTCCTTCTTCAGCCTCTTGAAGCTTACTCCGGCGTCGATGAGGATGGAGTCTGTGACTATGCCTTCCTCCTCGACTGCGAGGAGGTAGCAGTTGCCGCATGAGCCGCTGGAGAATGACTTGAATTTAATGACGCTCATCCTCGCAGTACCTTGAGATTGTGCCGTATGCCTCGGAGACTCCGAGTTCGCCGGCTCTTGAGAGGTCTATGCATCCCTTCTCCTTGTCCTTGAGGTAGATGAGCACAAGTCCCCTGTTGTAGTAGGCGTCTCCCATGTACGGGTAGATGCCGATGGCCCTGTCGTAGCTTTCGATGGAGCTGACAAGCTGCGATGAGAGGCAGTACAGGTTGCCGAGGTTGAAGTGGAAGTATGGTATGTCAGGGACAATCTCTATGGCCTGAGCCATGTCGGCAATCGCCTCCGAATAGTCATATGTGTAGTCGGTCCTGTCGCTCACTCTGGCCCTGATTGCTCCCTGGTCGTCCATGGTGAGAGTCTGGACATTGCTCTGTATGGAGGCTATGAAATCGATCATCTCGGCCCTGAGCACGCCTCTGTTCATGAGGTAGAAGGCCTTGTAGTAGCGCGTGTAGCGTGCCTTGTCCTCCTCGCTCTCAGCCGCCTCGACGGCCTTGTCGAAGTAGCTTAAGGCGGAAGTGAACTGCCTCTGCTGGAGCTCGTAGAGACCCTTTATGAAGTTGAGTTCCGACTCCGGGAGGGTCTGCCTGCCTGCGCTGTAGTGGGTGTCTCCCATGATGGCGTTGTCGAAGTTGCCCCTGATGGTCACTCCCGGGATCGAGTCGCGGTTGGTGATGATGACCGGTACGTGCGAGTCGTTGATGAACTTGTCCATGAGGGTGTTCTCATACCGGTTCTTGAGCGCGTAGGTGGCATTGTCTTTCCTTGCGGCAAGCCTGAACTTGTACAGAGGTCTGAGCTTCACGTCGATGTCGCGGTGCTGCAGGAGCTCGTTGTCGAAGTCTTTCTTTGCGAAGTCGGCGTCGAGGTTGAGCAGGGCGCTGTATTTCTTGGTGGTGTCTGCAAAAGAGCCTTCGGCTTCCGCGTTGCGGGCACGGTACTCGGCCACTTTGTCCTGGGCGGTCTGGTAGTCCGCCTTGGACTCTTTCTGGCGCCCCAGCATGCTGTTGGCATAGGAGCGGTTCATGTATGCCTTTGCGAAGTCCGGATAGAGCCCGATGGCCTTGTCATAGTCCTCGACGGCATCCTGCCATCTTCCCATCTGGAGGAAATAGGAGGCCCTGTTGTAGTATGCCAGGACATTGCGTGGGTTGATGTTGATGACTCTGTCCATGTCGGAGAGCGCATCCTCGTAGTCTCCCACCTGCGCGTAGATGAGGCTCCTGTTGTACAGTGTGAGGGCGTTGCCCGGCTCTGATCTGAGCACTCTGTTGAGGTCGGCCATCGCAGAGTTGTAGTCCATCTGCTCGTAGTACATGATCGCCCTGTTGAAGAGCGCAAGGGTGCTGGTGGAGTCCAGGCTGAGGGCCTTGTCCATGTCGGCAATCGCCTTGTCATAGTCATGCATGTCGGCATAGAGACGGCCGCGTCTGATGTATCCCTCCGGCTCGAACCGGTCCATCTTTATGGCCTTGTTGTAGTCGTTGATGGCTCTTGTCGTGTCGCTGAGGAAGAGATAGCAGGCCCCTCTGTTGAGGTATGCCGACGGGTCCTTAGGCTCCTTGCGTATATAGCGGTCGAAGTCTGTCACAGCCTCCTCGAACCTCTGTGCCAGAAAGTAGGTGACGCCGCGGCTGAAGTACAGTCCTGTGTAGCCAGGGCGGAGCTCTATCGCCCTCTGCAGGTCTTCGAGCGCTTCGTCATAGTTGCCGAAGCGGCTCCTGGTTATGGCCCTGTAGTGGTAACCGTTGGTGAAGACAGGGTCTAGGCGCACTGAAGTGTCGAAATCCTGCTGTGCGCCCCTCAGGTCTCCGAGGTTGTACTTGGCTATGCCCCTGTAGAAGTAAGTCCAGTAGTCGGTCGTGTCGAGGCGCGCCAGGATGTTGAAGTTCTCGATTGCCTGTGCAAACTTTCCGTCGGCAAGGGCATTGCGTCCTCTGAACGAGAATACATCCTTGTCATACTGCGCCAGACATACCTGTGCGGCGAGTATCAAAACGGTGACAATCGAGACTATGCGCTTCATTTATTTCCTAAAGTGAGGGAGAATTGTTACTTTTGTGATTCGCAAATCATGCAAATATAATCATAAATCAAGCCGAATCGTGACTTTGTCCCGAAAAATATCAGTTCTTTTCGCCATGCTGCTTGCCACAGCGGCGCCGGCGCAGAGGTTCAGGACCTCCACCCAGCCTTACAGGGCGGCGGAGAGCACGGTCGACTCCGTGGAGCTGATGTCCTATGTGGACTATCTCTCCAGCGTGGTCTGCGAGGGGCGCGGCAGCACGCAGAGAGGTGCTGTCAGTGCTGCATGGTGGATCGCGCACAGGTTCGACGAGTTCGGGCTTGTGCCATTCGGACGGACGTATTCACAGACATTCCGTTCGGGTCTCAATGTGTGCCACAATATCGTCGGGATGATTCCGGCGACGGACCCGAGGTACAACGGCAGGTATGTGGTCGTCGGTGCCCATTATGACGGCATCGGCATGCTCGAGGGCAACATCTATCCGGGGGCCGACTCCAATGCTTCCGGGGTGGCTGCCATGCTCGGTGTCGCCGACCAGATGAGGGCGGCGGCCAGCGCCGGGGCAGACCTGAGAGCCAACGTCATATTCGTTGCGTTCGATGCCAAGCAGCTGAGCCTCGCCGGTTCGGAGAATTTCTACAGCCGTATAGCCCAGGGCAGGTTGAGAGACCCGTACACAGGCAGGGTGATAGCGAAGAAGGACATCATGATGATGGTCAATCTTGATATCCTCGGCGGATGCTCGTCCCCTGTTCACAAGGGAGACGAAGAGTATCTGCTGCTTCTCGGAGCGACAGACGAGGACAAGACCCTCCTCCACAAGTGTAACCGCGATGGTACGACCTACCTCGACCTGTGTTTCGACTATTATGGAAGCCCGGGCTTCACGGACATGTTTCTCAACAGGGTCTCAGACCAGAAGGCTTTCCGTGAGCACGGCATCTACAGCGTGATGTTTACGTCGGGCATAAGCATGGATACCAACCGCCTCACAGACACCGTGGACAAGGTCAGGGGAGGTCTTCTCGAGGAGAGAACCCATCTGATATTCAGGTGGATATGGGGCAGGATGATACAGTTCAAATGATATTTAATTTCAAATCATCAATAAAATGGTAAAAGTCAATCTGGGAGGCTGCAGCTCCTTTGTAAACGATGCAGACTACAAATCCTATGTACAGAAGGCCTTTGCTGCCTTCGACACCCTTCAGGCCGGCAACGGTGCAGGAAATGACTTCCTCGGATGGAAGACTCTCCCGATCGATGTCACTGAAGAAGTGATCGCCGGCTGCGAGTCAGTCCGCGATTCATGGAAGGCCAAGGGCGTGAACCTTGTCATCGTCATAGGCATCGGCGGCTCATACCTCGGAGCAAAGTGCGCGATAGAGGCTCTCAGCCACTCATTTGTCCGTCCGGCCGACAAGCCTCAGATGGTATTTGCAGGCAACAACCTCTCCGAGGAGTACCTTGCCGAACTCATGGACCTCGCGAAGACCAGCAATGTCGCTGTCATCGTAATCTCAAAGTCAGGCACCACTACAGAGCCTGCAGTGGCATTCCGTATCTTCAAGGAGTATGTCGAGAATACCTACGGCAAGGCAGAGGCTGCCGAGCGCATCGTCGCCATCACTGATGCAAAGAAGGGCGCCCTCAAGACTCTCGCAACTCAGGAAGGTTACAAGTCGTTCATCGTTCCTGACAATGTGGGCGGCCGCTATTCAGTCCTTACTCCGGTAGGACTCGTGCCAATTGCCGTCGCAGGCTTCGACATCCGCGCCATGCTCAAGGGCGCTGCAGAGGAGCGTGAGGCTCTCCAGGAGAAGTCCGAGGCCAATGCTGCCATCCAGTATGCAGCAATGCGCAACCTCCTCCACACCGAGTGCGGAAAGGCTACGGAGATTCTCGTGACCTACAACCCTAAGCTCACTTTCCTCGCAGAATGGTGGAAGCAGCTTTACGGCGAGTCCGAAGGCAAGGACCTCAAGGGTATCTTCCCTGCGTCAGTGGCCAACACTGCCGACCTCCACTCAATGGGCCAGTTCATCCAGGAGGGAAGCCGCATCATGTTCGAGACAGTCGTAAGCGTCGAGAAGAGCAACCGCTCAGTTGTCATCGGCTCTGACGAGCAGAACCTTGACCAGCTCAACTATCTTGCTGGCCAGCACGTCAACCACTGCAACGCAATGGCTCAGCTCGGCACCAAGCTCGCCCACATCGACGGAGGCGTGCCTCAGATGGAGGTCAGCATCGAGAGTATCAATGAGTCCAACCTCGGTGCCATCTTCTACTTCTTCGAGTTCGCATGCGGCGTAAGCGCATACCTTCTCGGCATCAATCCATTCAACCAGCCGGGAGTCGAGGCCTACAAGAAGAACATGTTCGCGCTTCTGCGCAAGCCTGGCTATGAAGCTCAGACTGAGGCAATCCTCAAGAGAATATAAGTCCCTATGAAAAAGATCATTGTCATTGCAGCCGCAGCGGCTGCGCTGGTATCCTGCGGCACGGTGAAGAAGGCCGCAGAGACATTCCCCGCAGTGAAGCAGGACGGCAGGACTGCCATAGTCGCCCACCGCGGATTCTGGAACTGCGAGGAAGCTGGATATACCCAGAATTCCATCGCATCCCTCAGGTGCGCCCAGGAGGCTGGCCTCTGGGGCAGCGAGTTCGACATTCACCTCACTCAGGACAATCAGATCATCGTCAACCATGACCCGAGCATCGATGGGAAGCGCATCGACTCGTACCCCCTCTCTACATTTAAGGCGATGACCCTTAAGAACGGTGAGCATCCATCCACCCTCGATGAGTATCTCACCCAGGGTGAGAAGTCCCGCACGATGCTTGTCTGCGAGATCAAGGCCCAGAAGGGAGAAGGACGCGAGGATATCCTTCTCGACAAGACCGTCGAGTGCCTCAAGGCCCATGGCCTCTTTACACCTAAGAGAGTCGTGTTCATCTCTTTCAGCAAGCACGTCTGCGACAGGATAGCTGCGGAGTACCCTGAGTTCGTCAACCAGTATCTAAGCGGCGACATAGCTCCTTCGGAGCTTGCCGGCCAGGGAATCAACGGCATCGATTACGAGGAAGGTGTCTTTGGGAAGACTCCACAGTGGTGTGCCGATGCCCATGCCGCCGGCATGAGTGTCAATGCATGGACCGTCAACAAGGAGGATGTGATGAAGTCCCTCATAAGTCTCGGTGTGGACCAGATCACTACCAATG
>R20__coassemble_1714_pt1 | contig 11210 bp, 6 predicted proteins | sample R20__metabat2_low_PE_021 | metagenome-assembled genome bin R20
AGGCCCTCATCTCCTCGCAGTCATAGGCAGGGTGGTCGAGAAACATGTACCGTCCTCCGTCCTGGAGGCTCTCCACCTGCGCGAGGATGCTCTTCATCTTCTCCTTGTAAGTCTTGTGCGGGCCCTCGTAGCCGAGGTTGTAGAAATCGTACCTCTGAAGAGACCCTCCGTCGTCGATCGACGCCAGCCCGTATTCGGCGGCAAGCCTCTCCACAAGAGCGCTCACCTGGTCGTCGAAGCGGCACGAGCCCATGTGCCCGGTGAGGTGGGTCACGTTCGGGAGATGCCTGAGCGCCATCTCAATCTGTGCGCGGAACTCCTTCTCGACCTCCGCGATGTCATAGCCGTTCTCGACGAGCGACTTCCCGACGAACGGCGCCGACTTCGAAGACGTCACCTTCGGGCGGAAGTACCCGTCCTCGTCCACGAGGCTCGGGCAGTCCGTGAGCGGCCCCCACTTGATTCCGTCCCATTCGCTCGAGAGGACAAGGTGCACGCCGACATCGATCGACGGGTGCTCGCTGAGCATCGCCGCCGCCTCGGGGAACCAGGTGCACACAGTCATGATCTCCACAGACTGCGCGACCCCATCCAGCAGAGCCTCCATACAGGCAAGATTGGCGGCATGGGCGCAGCCGATGTCATCGATGCGCACCACCAGCACAGGAGCATCCTGCGCCGTGACCTGCAGCGTCAGCGCGAGCGACGCTGCCAAAGAGAGAAGAAAACGTTTCATACTGGCTGCAAATATACTAAATTGTGCGGCAGATGGCACCGATTCTCATTATATTAAAAATTGGCGTAACTTTGCCGCGCAAACAAGAAAATGCCAGGAACGTAGATTCCAATGGCAGGATAAGGTAAATCTTCCTTTTCTTGTTTTTGACGATTTGTATCCCTATCTTGCACCCATAGTGCAACGTGCCGGACCGATCCGGATACCAAACGTAATACCCATCTGTGGGGGAGCCCTGAGAAGCTGTCTTGGATTTAAAGACAGCCCTTCAAATAGCCGAACACTCCGGCAGCCTCGGAGTCATGGCTTACCCGAGTACCGTTTCAGCGAGGGACTCGGGGCCGGCGGTCGTCAGCATGTTGTCGGAAGGGTGAATAACAGAGTTCCGGGGTCAGAAATGACCGCCGGAAGATGTTCATCAATTCAACCTTCAAGCACCATGGCACGAAAGTACCGCAACTTCGTCTACGACGAGAACCAACGTTTCATCTACCCTACCTCCGACTGGGGGTTCAAGTACCTGCTCGGCAGCGAGGAGAACAAGGACCTCCTACTCGGGCTTCTCCAAAGGCTTCTGCCGGACCTCGGCATCGAGACCGTCGACTATCTTGTACGGGACATCACCATCCCGGTCGGCAAACTCAAGGATGCCAGTTTCGACGTGCACTGCAAACTCCACGACGGCAGCCGCGTCGTCATCGAGATGCAGAACTACATCAGAAGCTCCTTCATCGACAGGTCTCTGGTCTACACCTCTGCCGCCGTCCTCGAGCACTTCGTCAATTCGCGGGTCAGGGGCTACCACATCGGCAAGACCATCTACATCGCATTCACCGGGGATCCCGTCTACCAGACCGTCCCCCATACTCCCGTCAGGCTGGCCCTCTGCGACATCGACTCGCCAACCACGAACATGCTGAACGGCAACCTGTTGCAAATCTTCGTCGAACTTCCTAAATTCGCAGGAAGCCTCAAGGATATCAGCAGGGACACACCGTTCATAGAAAAGCTCTCCTACGTCCTCATGGAGATGGCGGACTGCAAGGAGATGCCGCAGAACCTCGGCGACGACCTGCTCGAACGCTTTTTCAAGGCTGCTGACACATCAAAGATGAGCGACAAGAAGATAAACGACTACATGAAGTCCATAATCGGCGAGTACGACTATGACACCAACCTGGAAGACGCCAGGGAGGAAGGACTCGCAGAAGGGCTTGCGGAAGGAAGGGCGGAAGGAAGAGCAGAAGGAAGAGCGGAAGGAATCGAGCAGGGCATGACTGAAGGGAGAGAAGAAGGACGAAAGGAGATGGCCATAGAGGCCGCAAAGAAAATGAAGTCAGAGGGCATACCTGTCAGGACAATAGCAATCTGCACAGGATTGCAAGAGGAAACAATAGAAAAGATATCATAGCTTTTCAGTTAATGTCAAAACAGGTTTTATGCCAAGTCGCACCTGAATACGCCACGGCTCTCCTCTGACTACAAATACATCCAGTAAATTCAAGGAGGGCGGATAGAAATAAATTTCAGCCGCCCTCTTGAATTCAATTATTGTCGATGATATAAATATGGGTCGCGACTGAACGCTCGCCGGAGTGGTCGTAGATGCCGTTGTCACACGGGTAGTTGACCACATGGGTTGACGGATCGCCCTGACCAGCCACACACATTGTCGTCGAGCCTCCTCCGTCAAGATTGAGGGCGTACTGCGGGTCAAAGTTGTCGATCAGGAACTGGGTAAGTTCCTTGGCAGTCATGCCTTCGCTGACTCCACTCCATCTTCCATCCACTGTTATGAGTAGAAGATGGCCGAACTCTGTCTTAGCAATCGCCGTACGAGGATGTCGAACCCCCTGATGGCGGTCCGGATCCTCATAATTGAGCGAGTTGACATTGGCATTGGCTTTTGCAAAAGTCAGCCCCACAGGGTCATAATTGTCTATGAGCATCGGAGCGGAGGAGATGATGTACTTCCGCTTGTCAGCAAGGTAGAAAGCTCTCTGTTCCTTCAGGTCCTTGCCCTTGCCGGAGAACTCTATCTGGACATCGCGTTCGCCGTCGGTATAGACTGCCGCCTCACTCTTCCAGTTGGGGACAGATGTGGACATTACAAAGTTGCCGGGCATGTTGCTGTACATGCTTCCGTCGATCTTGATGACTATGGAAGAGGCTTCATAGCCCCCGTTGGTCACCGCAACGGCGCCCTTGGATTTCATGACCTCTGAAGCCGTGGTGCCGCTGGCATTGTAGCAGAACCTGACGCTATAGCGGGTCTTGCTGAGGTCGACGTCCACCACATTGACCACCTGAGGTGCCGCAGAGACAGGATCCGTCTTCTTGTATGAATAGTAGGTCAGGCCATCTGACACCGACACCTTGGTCCAGTCAGAACCAGGGGTGACGGGAGTGTGAGTTTTCTGCTCCTCTCCACTCTCATCGTCGCCAGAAGGCTCTTCATAGCCGGCAGGAGGCGGCAGTTCTTCAGCATTCTTGTTCCCGCTGCACGAAGGCAGCAGGAACATGAGCATGCTGAGAATCAGGGAATATCTTTTCATTTCTTGAATACAGGTACGTCACCGCTGAGGTCCCACACGTCTGCAGGCCAGCCAAGCTCTCTTGCAACAGTGCTGAGAGTCTTGCCTGCAGCGGCAGCCTTGCCGTGATAAGGATAGGAATAGCTTGCGGACACGCCTACTGACTGCGGAGCCGACTCCGAAGCGTCAGGCTGGTCACAGAGGACCTCCTGGTTGGAGTAGCTTGCGAAATTGAGATCTGGCTTGCGGACGCATCCTGTACATGTGTTATAGATCGAGTTGTAACCGACAATGGCACCTACACTGTAGTGGGAGAAGGTAGAATCGTCTCCTACAGTGTTGGCAGCGACCTTGTCGTTCCATGCGATGCAATGCTCGAAGACATTGCCCGGCTTTGCGACATCCGCATTGCCGCTCTTCATGTCAAGGCAGCAGTGGCCGGCTATGCCGCCGATGCCGAAGTCCGCCATCACCGTCATCGTCGAATAGCAGTTGTACATGGCAGCCTTGGCCTTGATGAAACCGCCTACGATACCGCCAGCCCTCTGGGAGGCAGTGACGCTGCCGGAAGTGTAGCAGTTGCTGATGACGACCCCGTCACCCGCATCATAGCCGAGGAGGCCTCCGATATAATTCTTCTTCGGAGCGCTTACGGTGCCCTCGAAGGAGCACTTCTCTATGGTTGCCTGGGATGCGCGGCCGCCAAGGCCGCCGGCACCGTTGGCACCCGTGCAGACCACGGTCGAGCCCGTGGCGTGGACATTGGTCACAGTACATCCAAGACTGCCTGTACCGAGATATCCGCCGACTACGCCTGCAGCAGAAGATCCTTCCATATAGGCATTCTCGAAAGTCAGGTCATATACGGAACCATACAAAACTCCGAACATGCTCGGATACTGGGTAGACTTGGAGGTGAGGTTGGAAATCTTGTGGCCGTTGCCGTTGAAGTCCACCTTCAGCTTGTATGGGGATGCACTGTTGAGAGGGAGCCAGTTCTCGATCTCCGAAGCATCGATGTCCTTTGTCATCTTGAAGTAGACTGTCTGGTCCTCGATGAGCTTGAGTGACATATCCTTGAGGTCGTCGACTTCGGATATGATCCAAGGATCGTCCTTTGTGCCGGATCCCTTGCCTGGCTCCACATGGGCCTTGCGCATGAGGACATAGACTGCCGATGCATCGTCTGTCGAGGCAATTCCCTCCCCGGAGAACTTGTCGATGACAACAGGAAGCACGTAAAGTTGGTCCTCCTCCATGCCGGAGCATGAAATCTTGAGGCTGACGGAAGAAGATGCCCTGCCGAAACGAGGGATGATGGCTTCTCCGCCGTCGAGATCATATGCCTCTGCAGGGAAGAGCACTCCACTGCTGTCATGGGCGTTATTGTATGTTGTGACGAGGTCAGGGTTGACCGTGAAGGAGACCTTCATAGGAGTGCCTGACACGGCATCGTCCACGGACTCTGCCTTGACGGTAAGTGCCATCGAAGTGCCCGGGAGCATCACATAGATCGGGTCCATGGTTATCGACGGGGCATACTTTCCCTGAAGGTCGGAGTAGTCCTCAGTCTTCTGGGTGCAGCTGACTGAAGCGACTGTCACTGCAGCAAGGAATACGAGTATTGATGTTATTCTTTTCATGTCAAAGTCAATTAAAATGTAAGGCCATCATCCCAGCCCGGGTTCTGAGTGAGAGCTCCGCCGGTGAGGGACCTGTCATCGGTAGGGATAGGATACAGGTAGTCACGCTCCTCGTTCCAGCTTCCCGGAAGGTTCTTGTGAGGATTGACAAATCCCTTGGTGCCTTCGCTGAGGATGATGTCGGAGTCCACCTTGTATATGAGCGTAGCCGTGGACTTAGGCTTCTCGCCGTCATAGAGGCAGATGTCGAGCGTGCCGTCCTGGTCGAGGTCATACTCGCCGAGGCCCGGGAAGTACATTCCATAGAGCTGCTGCTCGAAGATCTTGCCTTCCCTCCAGCGCATGATGTCCCAGTAGCGGAAGCCTTCCTGGCAGAGCTCGACTGCCCTCTCTCTGCGGATCTCAAGAATCACGCCGGCGTTGGCGCCGGAGACATTCTGGTATCCACCCCATTCCTTGTTTGTCAGGAACGGGTCAGGATTGGCGTTGGCCGCAGCCACGTCGAGGTTAGGCATGCCTACTCTGTCACGGAGTTTCTTGATCGAGATGTCTATGTCGTTCTGGGTAATTGAGCCAAGTTCAGCCTTCGCCTCCGCATAGTTGAGATAGACCTCGGCTGCTCGGAACACGAAAAGGTCATTGTCAGAGTCGTTGTACGCATCCTTGTCGGTTGTGGTGACAAACTTTGTCATGTGATAGCCGGTGATGGATGATGAAAGGTCAGGAGCAAGGAGCTTGGTCTGTCCGATGCGATGGTAACCGGGAGTACGGATGGACTGAGAGAGACGAGGGTCGCGGTCCTGACACTCCTTGTAGAATGAGAGGGTCTCCCAGCCGGCCTTGTCCGTGAAGCGTGTGCCGTCGGAGCAGAGGTACGACGCGACAATCTTCTTGGTCATGCCCGGACGGTCCATGGACGACACGAGGGTGGTGTAGTTGGAACTGTGGGTCTTGCTGTACTCCTTGTTGTAGTTGATTGCAAGGACCACTTCCTTGCTAATGTCGCTGCCATCTACATTGTCGGTGCTGAAAAGAGTGCGGTAGTCCTCATTTGTGTCACCTGTCGAGAATATGGCATAAGGGCTGGTGGTGATGAACTTGTATGAGGCGTCGGCTGCCGCGGTCAGATACCAGTCTGCGCTCTTTCCTTCAAGGGTGAGTGAATGATACTTCCTGTAAGTTCCCTCGAAGAGGCATGCACGGGACTTGAGGGCAAGAGCCGCCCATCTGTTGATGCGGTATGGAGACTTCGCAGACGGAAGATGCTCGAAAGCGTAGTCGAGATCGGCAATCACGTTCTGCATCACCAACTCACGGCTGTCACGCGGCTTGTTGAGGGCCTCCGTGTCGTCCGACCCGATCTGGGTGTCGTACCATGGCACATCTCCGAAGCGCTTCACCTTCTCGAAATAGAAGTATGCCCTGAAGAATCTCGCGAGTCCTTCGTACTCGCTGCGAACAGCCTCGTCGCTGCACTTGTCGAGATTGTCAAGCATGGTGTTGAACTTGCGCAGGTCTGTCCATGTCCAGCCGCCTCCCGAAGCCGGGATGCTTCGGCCGTCTCTCATCTCCTCTGGAAGTGACATCAGCGCATACATGTCGCTGTCTTCCTTGAAGGATGCTGAAAGTATAGTATAGAAATTGTTGCTGAAGGCCTGGAGTTCTGACTCCGTGCTGAAGAATGACTCCGGAGACAGGCTTGCAAGCGGCGACTTGTCGAGATCACACGAAGACACCAGGGCGACAGCCGGTATTATATAAAGTATATGCTTGAGTTTCATATTCCTAGAATGTTAAGTCAATGCCGAACATGAATGTCTTCTGCCAAGGATAGATGCGGAGGTTGCCGTTGGTCATGGCCATTTCCGGATCGACATATGCAGAATGTTTCTTGAGTGGGGACATGTAGAAGAGGTTCTCTCCAGTGAAGTAGAGCCTGATGCCGTCGATGAATGCCTTTCTCGTGAAGTTGGTCGGGAGGGTGTAGCCGAAGGTGAGGTTCTTCAGGCGGCAGTAGCCGATGTTCTGAAGGTAACGGTCATTGACTGCACCGAGCTCACGGCTGGTGTTCATGGCCACATATCCGCGTGGGCGCGGGAAGTATGCGTCAGTGTTGTCCTCTGTCCAGAACTGAGTGTGGAAATCCTTAGGAATGAATGTCATGTACGGGCGGGCATAAGGTCCCCAGAACGCACGTGCGTCAGCACCCGGATACCAGTCCATATGGCCGATGCCCTGGAAGAACACCGAGAAGTCGAATCCGAACCAGCGGGCTCCAAGGTTGACACCGTAGTTGTATCGAGGCTGGGTGTTGCCTATGATGCGGCGGTCACCGGCATCGTCGGCGGTGTTCTTGCCGACATCGATCTTCCCGTTTCCGTTGAGGTCTGCATACTTGAGGTCACCTGCATGCAGGCCCTTCTCAGTACCTGCCGAAGAGTTGATGATACCGTTGACTATGTTCTGGTCCACCGTGTAGGCTGCAGCATCAGCATCATTGGCAAAGATGCCGTCGATATGGTATCCCCAGATCTCGCCATATGTCATGCCGACATAGTAGGACTTTGCAAAACTCTTCTCTGGATTGTCATACTTGGTGATATGGCTGATGTAGTCGCTGAACACTACGGAAGCCTCGTACTCGAACGGCTTTCCGGCAAGCATGAACATGTCCTTCCAGCTGAGGGAAAGTTCGTATCCCTTCGTGCGGAGGTCGGCGCTGTTCATCTTAGGAGAGCTTGCACCATACACTGAAGGAAGAGCCACACCGGCAGTGAGCATATCCTTGGTATCACGGATGTAGGCCTCGCCGGTGAAATTGAGCCTGTTGTTGAAGAACCCAAGGTCAAGTCCTATGTTGTGCTGTTGGGAAGTCTCCCATGTCAGGTCGGAAGCGACAGGCGCGGCTATCGTTGCCGATGTCGGCTTGGCTCCTCCGAAGAGGTAGGACTGGGTGCCGAGAGAAATGGTGCGGACATAGTCATAATAGCCTACCTGCTGGTTGCCGAGGCGTCCGAACGAGTAGCGGAGCTTAGCAAGGTTCCACCAATCCTTTATCGACGAGAAGAAATCTTCCTCGGATATCTTCCAACCTACGGACGCCGAAGGGAAGAATCCCCATCTGTGGTCCGCGGCGAAGCGTGAGGTGCCGTCATAGCGGCCGCTTATCTCGAGGATGTACTTCTCGAGGTAATCGTAGTTGATTCTGCCGAAGTAACCGAGGGTAGCATACTCATTCTGACCTCCGGCAACTTCAGTCACACGCTCTCCGTCAGCATTGGTGCCGACGAGGTCGAGGTCATTGAGGGTATCTGACATAAGGTTGTAACCGTAAGCCTTGACATCCTTGAGATACTTGGTCTCGTAGTTCATACCGGCCGTGACCTTGAGGTGGTGCGCTCCTGCAAAGATGTTGTCATATGTCGCATAGACATTGGCAGACTGGTATACATGCGTGCTGTTGGTCTCGCTGAGCTTGTTCTCCCACTTGCCTGTCGTAAGGGTCTCCACGACTCCCGGCACCTTGGAATATGTACCGTTGACAGACCTGTTGACATTGCGTGTGCTGTTGAACTGGTAGGTGTAATTGGCCTTGATTTCAATCTGCTTGACCGGAGTGACAGTAATCTCATTGGTGGTGGAGATGTTGTCATTCGCATCGTAGTTATAGTGCTGGTCCTGGTCCATGTAGGTCATCATACCGTCCATGACCTGATAGCCGTTGTACTGGGTGGTATACAGGCTCGTGCCGTCAGGGTTCTGGGCAGGATAGGATGCAAGAGCATGCACTGTCGAGTTGGCGAACTCATTGTTGACGCCGCTGACGCCCGGATAGTCATATCCGGACTTGAAGTAGCTGGTATTGTTGCTTACATGGATCCACTTGTTGACCTCGAAGGTCATCTTGCTGCGGAGAGTGTATTTGTTGTAGATGTCAGGATGCTGCTTGAACTGGCCCTGCTCCTTGTTGTATGCTCCCGAGAGGAGATACTTGAAACGCTTCGATCCGCCGCTGAATGAGATGTTGTGGCTCATCGTAGGCTTGATGTCGTTATAGAGGACATGGTACCAGTCAGTGTTGGCGTAATAGTTATAGGTGTCGCTTCCGCTGCGTTGGTCGATCACGACCCAAGGGCGGGCAGGATTCTCAGTCACATCGTTGCGGCGGATCCAGAGTTCCTCCATGTCAGCGTCGGTATATGTGGCATAAGGAGTGCCGGCATAGCTGGAGAAGAACAGGTTGTTGAGATAGACGGAATAATAACCGCGGGTCTCATAATCCGTGCTGACAGTCGGAGCGGTGAATCCGAAGCGGCCGCTGTAATGGACAGTGGCCTTGCCGTCTGTGTCGCCGCCCTGTTTGGTGGTCACGAGGATGACACCTGCAGATGCACGGGCTCCATAGATGGCTGCCGAGGAAGCGTCCTTCACGACTGAGATGCTCTCGACATCGGTAGGATTGACCCTCTGGAGATCACCTTCGGCGCCATCGATGAGGACGAGCGGGGTGCCGCCGTTGATGGAGTTCCATCCACGGATATTGAGAGTGGCAGACTGGCCCGGACGACCTGATGCCGAAGTGATGTTGAGTCCCGGTACGGAACCCTGGAGCATGTGGGCCACGTCGAGGGCTGAACGGTCTTTGAGGCTCTTTGACTCGACCGTCGTGATGGCGCCTGTCAGGTTGCCCTTCTTCTGGGAACCGTAGCCGACGACGACAGTGCCGTCAAGATCGACTGCGGCCGCAGCAAGGTAGATGGTCACCTTTGCCTGAGAGGCCGGGACATTGACTTTCTTGGAGATGTAGCCAAGACAGCTCACTTCCAATGTGACAGGAGAGTCTGCAGCGACCTGGCAGGAGAAATTCCCGTCGACATCAGTCACGACACCGGTCTTCCCGCCGTCGAACATGACGGCTGCGCCGATTATCGGCTCCTGACCGGAATCGAGGACGGAACCGGAAATGGTTCTCCTGGACTGTGCAGACGCTGCAAAGTTCAAAAGAAGCAGGGCTATTGCCACTGCAGCGAATTTGATTTTTTTCATCTGCTGAATGGTTAGATTGTTAATAGTGTGTTGGTAAAAGTCAGAATTTTACATCGACATAGACCGGAAGGTGGTCGGAGGTCTGCATGGCGGAAGCGGAGCTGAACCGTGACATCACTGCACTTCCCGCGACAGTCACAGGAGCAGAGCTCTTGTAGTGGAAGATGTAGTCTATGCACTTCGCAGGAGACTGCGAGGAGAATGTCTTGTCAGTAACAGACAAGAGGTCCCAGGATTCCTTTAGGGCTGCGATGGCTTCCGAGTCCGGAAGCGCATTCATGTCTCCGCCGAAGAACACAGGCTTGGAGCATCCTGAGTATTTCTCCTTGAACCACTCATTGACAGTCTTCACCTGGGCAAGCTGGGCAGCAACCGTAGCATAGTCGAGATGGCAGGCTCCGTAGACATATCTGTCAGTCTCGACGACGGCGACGGAGCGCTGCTCCGAGCCGTCGCCCTTGTCAAGAGTCACCACATAGGAGGCAATGACCTTGGTGTCCTTCGGAACTATGACGGCATTGCCGTATGCGCCACCCCTGTACGCCATGGCGCGGCCGAAGTACGACTGCCAGTCGCCGACCTGCCTTGCGAGGACAGCGGCCTGGTCCACGTCGTGCCGGGTATTGCAGCTGTCGACCTCGTTGAGTCCGACGACATCAGCGCCAGCTTCACTGATCATGGAAGCGACCTGAGAGGAGCTGTCAGCCATGTACTTGGAAAAAGAACCTACGTTGTAGGTCATCAGACGTACGGACCCCGAAGCCTTGGGATATAATGACTCCGTTGACTCTCCCTTGTTTCCGTTCCATGTCCATGGTTCTTCAGAGTCTTCTCCGGTCGACCTGTGTGCACATCCGCAAAAGGCAAGAAGCGACAGACATAATGATGCTGCTGGCAAGCGTCTCATATTCAGTACAAAATTGTACTTAAAGTTACGGCTTTTTTCTCACCCCCCCAAAAAAATGCGCCGCATTTACAAATTCTGTCTACGCAAACAGATAGAATTCATGGGTCATGGCAAGATATTCCGGGGTGTAGGCACCGCCGTCCTGGATGGTGAGCGTCTCCTCGGCAGGACTGTTGGAGCCAGCGGCAGGAGCAGGACTGGCGGAAGAAGCGACAGGGTCGCATCGGCCCTTCCCGAACTCGGCGATGATGCGGCTGACGGGCTTGCGGGGGGTGGTGCGGATGCGGATGATACGCCTCAGATGCAGAGAGTAGGAGGCCATGCAGCGGATGAGGGCGTGCTCC
>R20__coassemble_1844_pt1 | contig 10627 bp, 7 predicted proteins | sample R20__metabat2_low_PE_021 | metagenome-assembled genome bin R20
TGGACTTCGGCTGGCCAGTCTTCTCAGGCTCCAGATAGTCGATGACCTTGACCACGGGCGAGCCGCACATCTCCTTTGGAGGATTGGAACGGAATCCTGCCATCATGGACTGGATTTCCTCGGCGCCGGTCTTTCCCTTGCGTACCACTGACACGAGACCTTCCTTGCGGTAGCCGTACTCCTTGTATATCTTCTGCATGAGCTGGTACATGGTAAGGCCCTGCTCGGCAGCCCATGCAGCGCATTCTGCAGTCATCGCACACGCTATCTGCGCATCCTTGTCACGGACATACTGGCCCACATTGAAGCCATAGCTCTCCTCGCCGCCGCAGATGAACTCGCCTGTCGCCTCGTTCTTCTTGACGACCTCGGCGATATACTTGAAGCCTGTCAGGACATTGTACACCGGCACTCCGAATGACTCACATATGTCCTTGATGAGCTCCGTCGTGACGATAGTCTTCACCACGTACTTGGTACTGTCAAGCTTGCCGAGCTCCTTCCATCTGGTGAGGATATAGTATACGAGGCAGGATGCCGTCTGGTTGCCGTTGAAGAGCACCATCTTGCCATCATCGTCGCGCACGGCAATGCCCATGCGGTCAGCGTCAGGGTCAGTCGCCATCACTATGTCCGCGCCCACCTTGTCCGCCTTTGCAATCGCCATCTCGAGAGCTGCAGGCTCCTCAGGATTCGGGGACTTCACGGTCGGGAAGTTGCCGTCGCTGACATCCTGCTCCGGGACATGGTATACGTTGGTGAATCCCAGGCGCCTGAGGGCCTCAGGCACGAGGCGCACGCCGCAGCCATGGAGCGGGGTGTAGACAAACTTCAGGTCGCTGTGCTTCGCACATGCATCAGGGCTGAGCGTAAGGGAGAGAATGTCACGGAGGTAGCAGTCATCGACCTCCTTGCCCATCGCCTCGATCTCGCCGCAGCGGAGTCCGCTCTCGAACTGCACCATCGACGGGTCGGTTATCTTTGCGACTTCAGCGACTATATCCTTGTCGACCGGGGAAGTGATCTGGCCGCCATCGCTCCAGAAGACCTTGTAGCCGTTGTACTCCTTAGGGTTGTGGGATGCCGTCACCATGACTCCGGCAGTCGCCCCCTTGAGACGGATGGCATAGCTGAGCTCAGGAGTAGGCCTGATGTTGTCGAAGATATAGACATGGATGCCGTTGGCAGAAAGGACATCGGCAGTGATCTTTGCGAACTCCTTGCTGCAGTTGCGGCTGTCAAAGGATATGCAGACCTTGACATCTTCCTCAGGAGCGGTATGCTGCTTGATGTAGTTGGCCAGTCCCTGGGTCGCCATGCCGACTGTATACTTGTTCATCCTGTTTGTGCCTACTCCCATGAGGCCGCGGAGGCCTCCTGTACCGAACTCGAGATTACGATAGAACGCATCCTCGAGACCTGCAGGGTCCGAGTTGCGGAGTTCGATTATCTTGCCCTTGGTCTCCGGATCGAAATCGCCGGTAAGCCAGTTCTGTACGGTGTCTAGATAGTTTGCCATGTCTTTGCTAAAATTTGTCAAATTTAGCAAATTTTGGAGAGAAAGTCAATGATTTGAGTTATATTGCACAACCGATGAAAAAACAGAGACAGAGTTTCGCGGACATCGTCAGAGGCGAGCGTGAGCGCAGCCTCGGGCGAGTCCTCGCCAAGGTGCCGGAGTGGTCCGGCATCGAGGGACTCTGCGTGCCCACCGCCCTGTCCACAGAGCAGTGCAGCTCGTCCCCGACAGCGCGCTACAAGGCTTCGCTGGTTCCTGCCGGAGTACGCCTTGCAGACCTCACGGGCGGCCTGGGAGTCGACTCCTGGGCCTTCTCCAAGGTCTGCGGCGAAGTCCTGTACAACGAGATGGATACCTGTCTTCACGATGCCGTGAAATCCAACTTCGAAGCACTCGGATGCGCCAACATAAAGACATCCTGCTCCAAGCTGGATCCTGGAGGCCTGGGAGCAGTGCTGTGGGACTTCAGGCCGGACGTGATATTCCTCGACCCTGCCCGAAGGGCATCTTCGGGAAAGAAAGTGTTTCTTCTCGAAGACTGCAGTCCCGACCTTATCGGGCTGAGGGACGAGCTCCTCGACGCGGCGCCGACTGTCATGGTCAAGGTTTCCCCGATGGCAGACATCACGATGCTGGCCACAAGGCTCGGCCCATGCCTCAGCGAGGTACATGTGGTCGGCAGCGACGGGGAGTGCAAGGAGCTGCTCCTGGTACTGCGCAGAGGCAACTCAGAGCCGTACGGGATAACCGTGGCAGAATGCAGCTGCGATTCGAGTCTCCGCTTCACGCCGGCTGAGGAGTCCGCTTCTTCCATCACGCTTCCGTCTCCAGGAATCAGCCTTGAGGGCCTGACACTTTTCGAGCCTGGCAGCGCCCTGATGAAATCAGGCTGCCACAGCCTTCTCTGCGAAAGATTCGGGCTCATCAAATGCGCAAGATTCACTCATCTATATCTCTGCGAAGAAGTTCCGACGGGGTTGAAGCCGTTCGGCAAGTCATGGAAGATCATGCAGCAGACGTCTCTCGACAAAAGGTCTCTTCGGGAGGCGGGCCGCATGTATCCGCACTGCGAAGTGACGGCACGCAACGTGCCGTTCACTTCCGAAGAGATGCGCGCCATGATGGGAGCCTCCTCCGGTGGATCCGTCCATGCCTTCGGCATCACTCTCGACCCATCCTCCCGCCGCGCGCTCCTCATCTGCACCCGCACATAGAATCGGCAGCCTTTCGTGGTGGCGCGCAAACCACTGTCCATCAGACTTTTAGCCATTCTCCTTGCATTCTTTTCGATGCAAGGAAAATGGCTAAATAGTTGACAACGAACAGCATAGGCGCCACAAAAAAACTACTCAGAGAGAAGATACTTCAGCCAGAATGCGCGGGCGGCAGCCTGGTCATGGGAATGCTGGGCGCCGCGATAGCCGTGCATGCCGTCAGGATAGATGTACAGCTCGAAGTTCTTGCCGTTCATCTCCAGGTCATTGACCAGCTGCAGTGTATTCTGGAAGTGGACATTGTCGTCACCTGTACCATGCGTCAGGCGGAGCATCTTCGAGCCGTCTGACCCATATGTCACAGGGTACTCCTTGACATAGTTCAGAGTCCTTGCATCCCTGTAGCCGTCAGGGTTGCGCTGAGGAGTGTCCATGAAGCGCTCCGTGTAATGCGTGTCATAGTACATCCAGTCATAGACTCCTCCTCCGGCTATCCCGTAATGATAGCTGTCGGAATGGCGGCACAGGAGCATAGTCGTCATGGTGCCTCCGAACGAGAAGCCCTCGACACCTATCTTGTCAGCTTTCACATAAGGAAGAGACTTGAAATATTCCGCCCATGCCACAAAATCCTTGACAGGCACGTCGGTAAGGTTGCGGTATATCTTGTCGAGGCCGGCGCGGCCATTGTGGCCGGCCGCGCGTGAGTCAGCATAGACCTCTATGATGCCGTGCTCGCTCCACCACTGGTTGACAGAGTTCGGCCTCTGCCACCTCTCACGCACCACAGGAGTGTCCGGACCTCCATAGATGTCCACATGGACAGGGTACTTCCTGGAAGGGTCGAATCCAACCGGATACGTGACGGCCGCCGGAATCTCCAGTCCGTCCTCGGCCTTGATGGTGACTATCTCTGCAAGGGCATATTTGGAGGCGTCATAGTCCGGGCCCTTGGCATCTGCGACCTTGAGCGCGGACGATGCCGGGGAAGGACCGTACCTTCTTTTCGCCCCGGAGGCAATCATGTTGCGGGCCTTCCACGCAAAAGCTGCGCTTGATGTCTCATACAGCCATACCTGAGTCGGGGTAGTGAAGTTGGACACCGCAGCGACAAAGTACTTGCCGTCAGGCGAGAACACGACATTCTGGACGCTGAGGGACGGGTCCGTGAGGGCGGTTATCTTTCCGTCCGAGGAAGCCTTGTAGAGACAATACCTCGTAGAGGCATCCCTGCAGGCAGTGAAATACACGTCGCCGGCCTTCTCGTCAATCCTGACGATGCTGACACGCCAGTTCTCGCCGTCAGTGAGACGCCTTAGCGTGGAACCGTCGTAGGAGAGGAAATAAATCTGCTGCCACCCCGTCTCGAACTGACGGGCCATGTACAGGCCCTTCTCACCGAAGGACATCTCCTCGATCCACTCGAGCCATGTCTCCGAGGTCTCATGGTAGACTGACTTCATGGAGCCGTCAGAGGCGTTGACTGCATAAAGGTCGAGGGTGTTCTGGACACGCGGCTCGCGGGCGACATAGAAAGACTTGCTGTCAGCGCTCCAGAAAGGGATGCCGAAATACTGGTCCAGAGAGTAGTCGAAGTCAGCCCAGACTGTCCTGCACGTATCCTTTCTCTGGAATGAGCCTTCTACGTCCACTATGCCGACCCTTACTTCCGGGTTGGTCTCCCCTGCCTTAGGGTATCTGGTAAGATTGAGGGAGCCGTCCTGCCCCTTCGGCGAGTAGATCGGGAACATCGGCACCTTCGTGTTGTCAGCCCTGTAGAACCCGATCTTGCGGGAATCCGGGCTCCACCAGAATGAGCGGTACCTGGACGGGCGGCCCAGTATCTCCTCATAGTAGACCCATGATGCATAGCCGTTGAGGATAAGGTCGGAGCCGTCGAAAGTCAGGCGTTTCTCAGCACCTGTGGCGATATCGGCCACATAGAGGTCATTCCCCCTCGTGAAGGCCAGCATGGTCGAGTCCGGGGAGTATGTGAGGTTGACAGCGCCCTCGGGCTTGATCGGGAAGTCTCTGAACTTGTCCGGAGCCTTGGTGCCCTCGACCGTCCTGTGGGACGGTGCGATCACCGAAAAATCCCGGGGGCCTGCAAAAGTGCCGTCATAGGTAAAGACAACTTCCGTCGAAGATATCCACTTCCACATGAACGGGATGTCATTGAACTCCTGTGCAGAAGTATCGAATGCCAGTGCGGCAAATGCCGCAGCAATGATGAATCGTTTCATATCAGTTGAAGAATCTGTCTTTGAAATTTACGAGATATACCCTCTCCACGGCGCGTGTGAGGGCCGTGTACAGCCATTTCAGGTCATCGAGGGTCTGGGCGTCCTGCCAGAAAGGATTGTCGATGAACACGCACTTCCACTGCCCACCCTGAGACTTGTGTCCCGTGATGGCAGCAGCATACTTGAGCTGGAGTGCATTGTAGAACGGGTCCTCCCTGACCGCCTCATATATCTTCCTCTTCGACCCCTTGTCCGCATAATCGGCAGAAACTCCTGCATACAGGGCATTCTGTTGCTCATATGTCAGCGAGGCAGACTCCGACTCCAGCGTGTCCAGGCACACCTTGGCAACCGTCTCCTGGTCGTCATAATCCGGGAACGAGAGTCTCGCATCAGCGAAATGGAGCCCGTATCTGTCGACATAGTGGGATATCGAAAGGAGGTCGGCCACGTCGCCGTTGGCGATATAGTCCATGTCCTTGAGGTCATCCACAAACTGATAGCAGTTCTTCACTATCATGAGCCTGTCGCCGCGGACTAGCCTCTCCTCCTTGAACTGCACGCTCGAGCGTATGCCGAGATTGTATCTGATGGCTCTCTTGTTGGACCGGCACAGTATGACCGTCTCATCCTCGCCATAATGCGAGTATGCCTGTGATATGGTGTCGATGAGTTCCCCGCCGGAGACTCTGGTGATGTCATCGAACCCGTCGATGTCGAGCCTGATGTCCTCGAACATGTCATCCGGCATGGCGGTCTCTATGACCTCCCTGAGCATGGTGGCGTTGTGCAGGATACCTGACTCCCCTGCCTGTCGGACCACCGTTGTGAGCGTAGCGTACAGCACCCCGCCGAAGCCGTCCATGTACTCCTTGCAGAGAGCCGGGCTGGCCTCCAGCCCGATCGGAGGCAGCTGTGCCGCATCACCCACAAGTATGAGACGGCAGTCGCTGCCGTTCCTTACGAAAGTGATGAGGTCCTCCAGGAGATTGCCCGTGCCGAACATTGTACTGGACTGCTGCTGGGAGTTCTCTATGCCTATGAGCGACACTTCGTCGACCACGAACAGCGTGTCCTTGGCCTTGTTGGGCATGAGGGAAAACTGACCGAAGCCGTCCGACCCGACCGACTTCTGGCGGTAGATGCCCTTGTGGATGGTATGGGCTGGCATGTGGGCATAGCCGGAAAGGACCTTTGCCGCACGGCCAGTAGGCGCCAGCAGCACGCACGGGACCTTCATCGAAGTGAGCGAGGATATCACAGCTGCTATGGCCGTTGTCTTGCCGGTGCCGGCATAGCCGTTGACCACCATTATGTCGGCATCGTCTCCAGTCACGAAGTCCGCTGTCACGCGGAGCATGCGGTCCTGGCATGGAGTGGGCTCCACACCAAGATGCGCCAGGAAATCGTTATAAAGGAACTCGCCCCTGCCCATTGCTATTTCCGGTTGCGTGAAAAGAGCATCGCAAGCACTGCGAGCAGAGGGTAGATCTCCACTCGTCCAAGGAACATGTCGATGGTGAAAAGGAACTTGGTGCCAGCATTCAGGCCGCCGAAATTGCCCATGGAGCCAATGTCTCCTATGGCTGGACCCACATTGGAGATTGAGGCTATCGACCCGGAAAGCGCATCCTGGGCGTCGGCTCCGAACGCTATGGCAAGTGCCGTGGAGATGAAGATGATCACGGCAAAGAGCGCCACATAGATTATGTGGGGAGCGACGTCCTCGTCGCGCATCTGCCGGTCGCCGATGCGCACCTCATCCACTATGGACGGGTTGAGAGTGTGCCTGATGCGGCACCCCACAGACTTGATCAGGATCATCATCCTGTCGCTCTTGAGTCCGCCGGTCGTGGATCCTGCGCATCCGCAGGTGATGGCCGCGAACATTATGATGACATTGGAAATCAACGGCCACTGGGCATTGTCGGCAATGGCGAAACCCGTTGTGGATGCCATGCATATGGTCTGGAAGGCACTGGTCCACAATGTACGGCCGAAGGAGCCCTCCACATGCGTATGGAGCAGAGGAAGTGCGGCAAGGAAGGCGACGAGCGCAAGCATGCCGAGATAGAATTTCACCACAGGGTTGTTGAAGACCTTGACGGCCTTGAACGGCTGGAACGCGCCGCTTACCCAGATGTTGGTGACCGCAATGTATATGAGTCCGAAATGCAGGGAGCCGAGAATCATGAACAGCATCGTCACGGCCTCGACCGCACGGCTGTCGAAGGAGCCTATCGACATGTCTCTGGTGCTGAATCCGCCAGTGGCGCACACGCTCATGGCATGGTTGATGGCATCGAACGGTCCCATCCCCACAAGAAGATAGGCAATGAAAGCCGCCACAAGCAAGCCTATATAGACTCCTGCAAACATATATGCAGTCTTGGTGACATGGGTGTTGTAGCCCATCTTGGACAGGCTGGACAGCTCCATGTTGGCCAGACGCATCTTCACAGGGCTGGACCCGGGGATGACCAGCAGCAGGAAGACGGAAACTCCGAGGCCGCCGATGAAATGAGTCGAGCTGCGCCAGAAAAGGAGGCTGCGCGGCAGAGACTCCACGCTTGAAAATATCGTCGCTCCGGTCGTCGTGAATCCGGACACGCTCTCAAACCACGCATCCGCCACGCTCATGTCCTCGTCCCATAGTATGAACGGCATCATGCCGAAGATGAATGACAGGAGCCATGAGAGGACCACTATCATGTAGCCTTCCTTGAGGGTGATGCGCGGAGTCCTGCGTACGAAGATGAACGGGAATGCCCCTACTATGAAGGTGATGACAAAGCTCGTCGCAAGACCATACATGGCCGAGTCATGGCCATCGGCCACCGACACCAGCAGCGACAGGAACATGAACAGCGCATCCACGAGAAGCGCATATCCTACATTTCTGCTTATGGTCTTGAGATTCATCGCCTATTGGTTGTCTTCCCCGTCTTCCTTGTGGGCCAGGGTGGCCCTCAGTCCTTTGACCCTGCGCCTGAGGGTATGGTTGTCCTCGGAAAGCTCCACGAGCGCGGAGTTGATCTTGTACAGCTCACCGTTCTGGTCCTGGCGGTCCTTGTCATCATCGAGCTGATACGTGTATTTCTTGCCGGCGGAGCGGAACTCCGTGATATGCCGGCTCATCCTGATGACCGGATTGACAAAGAACTGCAGGTAGAAGTACAGCATCATAAGTGTCAATATGATACATGCGCCGACAGATATCACCACGAGGAGCATGCTTTTCTGGTGCCAGTTGGAATAGACTTCATACTGATGGTCAAGGTCGTCGCATATGGATTCCGAGAGCCTGGTCATCGCGGAGATCAGACGCTTGTAAGCCGGCTGCATGCGCATGAGATACCAGCCCTTCGTGTTGATGAAGTCGGAAAGCACGACATCCTTGAACTCCTTCGTGATGAAAAGATATGCAGAGTACGCATAAAGGACCGTGTCCATCAGGCTGGAATGGGTTTCATCCGCCTTGTTGTCGGAAGCGCGCTGGCGGATGTGCCTGGCACCGTGCGCATGCTCCGCATGGCCGTCGATGAGCTTCTGCTGCAGCCCGTCGATCGCATCGATGAATGACTGCTGGTCAAAGGTCGGGAGATTCGTGACCTCGTCATCACCTATATGGGACAGGATCCTGAGGTTGTAGTCACTCACCATGTTCATCAGCGAGTCCAGGTTCTGAATCTCCCTGATGTCGTCCTTGATCTCACCTGTCACGTAGTTGTCCATCGTCAGGAACTGGGTGATGGACAGTGCGAGCGGGAAAAACAATATCGCCACTATTGAAAGGAAGCCCAGGACGGTCTTGCCCTTCAAACTGTTGAAACTGTCTTTTATGCGGCTGAAGAATCGGTTCATCTTCTTATGATTATGAATGCAAAAATAGCAATAATGGCCTTAACACGAAAAATAAAATTTCTTTGTAAGTATTTTAAGAAATGGAGGTGATTTTTAAAAATTCTGATTAAATTTGTCCGTATTAAAATCCAACCTTGAAATATCTGAAATGAACAAGACCTTCCTTGATGACATAAAGAGCAAGAATTCCTCAATCAAAAGAGAAATACTCAGGCTCTGCATCCTTCACGAAAGTTATTCCATTGCCGACCTTTCCAAGGAGATCGGCGCCAGCGTGCCGACCGTGACGAAGCTTCTTTCGGAACTGATCGACGACGGTTTCATACTCGACATGGGCAAGGTGGGCACGTCCGGAGGACGCCGCCCGAGCATCTTCGGCCTCAACCAGGATGCAGGATACTTCGTCGGGGTGGACATAGCACGCCAGCACTTCCATATCGCAGTCACAAACTTCAAAGGCGAGCTCGTCACCTTCATTCAGGACATAGAGTTCGTGCTCGAGGCAAAGGCAGACTCATTCAAGTCCATGTGCAAGACAGTCCGCGAGCAGGTGACAGATGCAGGCATCCCATGGCACAAGGTACTCAGCGTAGGCGTCAGCCTCTCCGGGCGCGTGAATCCTGAGGAAGGGTACTCGATGAGTTACTTCATGAGCGACGACCTCCCGCTCAATACCATATTCCAGAAGGAGTTCGACGTACCAGTGTCGATAGAGAACGACTCCCGCGCCATGGCGTACGGCGAGTATCTTGCAGGAGGCTACGGCACAGAGGAGAAGAACATACTCGCAATCAACCTCAGCTGGGGTCTCGGCATGGGAATGATTCTCGACGGGGAGCTCTACTACGGAAAGTCAGGATTCTCCGGAGAGATAGGCCACTTCCCTCTTCTCGACAATGACCGCATCTGCCGCTGCGGCAAGATAGGCTGCCTCGAGACAGGAGCATCCGGTTCGGCACTGCACCGCATGATCAAGGAGCAGCTTGCCGCGGGCCGCACATCTTCGCTCTCAGCGAAGTACAAGAGCGGTGAGGAGATTACGTTGGACGACATCCTCAAGGCGGTGGAGGACGAGGACGTGCTCGCAATCGAGGGCATAGGCAAGGTCGGAGAGATACTCGGCCGCGCGATTGCCGGGCTCATCAACATCTTCAATCCTGGCAGAGTGATCATCGGCGGACGCCTCATAGTAGGTAAGAACTACCTGATGTACCCTATCAAGACTTCCGTCAACAAATACTCCCTCAACAGGGTAAGTTCGGACACCAAGATCAAGTTTTCGACGATAGGCCGCAAGGCGGCCGCGATAGGCAACTGCCTTATCGCGCGGGCCAAGCTGCTTGGAATTATGTAAACACTTAAAAAATCTGATAATTATGGCAGAAACAAAGAAGGCCGATCTCAACGGAGACGGCAAGGTAACTCTCAAGGAAAGTCTCGAGTACGCTGCAAAGATTGCCAAGGAAGAAATCCTGGATGCAGCACAGACCGCAAAGGAAGTAGAGGCTGAGACCCGCGTCAAGGCCGATGCATTCGCTGAGAAGGCAGTCGCTGAAGGCAAGGAAGTCTATGCAGAGGCAAAGGTCAAGGCCGCCGAGGTCTCAGAAGATCTCAAGGAGGCCTACGACAAGGCCAAGGTGACAGCTGAAGAAGTGGCTGGCAAGGCCAAGGCAAAACTCGACGAGATCAAGACAAAGAAGCAGCAGTAAAGGCTGTATTATGAGAAAGGGAGGCTTCCGGCCAGACGGGCGGGAGCCTCCGTTCATTTATCTGTCCAGTCAGGATAT
>R20__coassemble_1861_pt1 | contig 10550 bp, 3 predicted proteins | sample R20__metabat2_low_PE_021 | metagenome-assembled genome bin R20
CCTCCGTCATACACTTCCGTGCGGTAGAGCCAGCATCGGTCGAGAGGCTTGCCGTTGAAGGTTGCGTCCTGCACGTACATCGCGTCGGCAGAATTTCCCTCCGTGCGGATTGTGAAGGTCTTGCCCTTCGAGTTCATAGGGCTGAGCCTGATCGTGATCCTGTTGAATTCAGGGCTTCCGAGCTGGTAGGTAGGCTCCGCGCATGACCCGCCCTGCACGTCGAATAGTCCCATGCTGCTCATCACATACCATGCTCCGAGCTGTCCCTGGTCCTCGTCCTGTCCGTAGCCGTAGCCGTGCTCGCCGTCAGTGCCGTAGAACTCGTCGCAGATGAGGCGGACCCACTTCTGGGTGAGGTACGGCTTTCCGGAGAAGTTGAAGAGCCAAGGAATGTGAAGGCTTGGCTGATTGCCGTGGTTGTAAGGGCTCTGAAGGCCTGAGAATGCATAGGCCACCTTGCCGCCGCCGAAGATGCTCTCGCGCGCAACGGTGAAGATGGAGTCGAGTCTCTCGTTGAACTCTTCCTTCCCGACCTTGTCAACGAGGCCCTGAGGGTCCTGAGGCACGAAGAAAGTGTACTGCATCGCATTGCCCTCCTGGAATCCCCTCCATGACTCGAGAGGGTCGAAGTTGTCGATGAACTCTCCCGAAGGAGTCCTCGGACGCACGAGCTTGAGCGAGTCGTCGAACACCTTCTCCCATCCTTTGGAGAGCTCCATCAGCTGCGTGTAGTCCTCCTCATGTCCGAGCTGCTTGGCGAGCTGGGCCACGGCGTACGCGCTGAAGCTGTACTCGAGGGTGTGGGAGTTGGAGAATGTCGCGCCACCGGTGTGGGCCACGAAGCCGGGGTCTGTGACGTAAGGCACATAGCCGTCCTCGATGAAGCGGATGACGTCCATCTTGCCAGCGCCTTCGATTCGGCCTTCGTATCCGAGCTCGTTCTTGCGTGCCGCCTCATACATGGTCTCGATGTCATAGTTCCTGATGCCGCTGTTGTAGGCACCTGCGAAAGCGATGCTGACCATGTTGGTGCCGACTCCGGAGACATACTTGCTGCATGCTATGCCGTCGCCGAGCCATCCGGCGTCCTTGTAGACGAGGAGCTGGCTGCTCACCCAGTCGTTGTAGTATTCCGGATATGCCATCGCCCAGAGCGGGGTGAGGTTCCAGTAGCCGCCCCAGATGGCGTCTGTGTTGTAGTGGTTGTGCAGAGGCTTGCCGTCGGAGCCGAGCTCAATCTGCCCGACGGTGCCGTCATTCTTCGGATACGCACCGTTCACGTCGCTCGCAAGGCCGCGGCCGAGAAGCGCATGGTAGAGGCCGGTGTAGAACTTGATCCTGCTGTCCATGGACCCGCCTTCGACGGTTATCTTCCCGAGCTCCCTGCGCCAGGTGTCCTGCGCCTTTGCGAGTGCCTTGTCGAAGCTCAGCCCCGAGGCCTCAGCCTCGAGGTTGGCCTTGGCATTCTCGACAGAGGTGTAGGAAAGGCCTATCTTCGCCTCGACCTGTTCTCCTTCAGAAGTCTTGTAGTCCAGGCTTATCATGGCTCCCGGGCCGCTGCATGAGGTCGCCTCTACAGGCTCGGAACCATAGTACTGGAATGCCGATACCTTCTCGGGAGCCTTGCTCATCTCAGCATAGAAGTACATGCATACGGTAGCGCCTTCCTGGTACTTCTTCACATACTCAGGCTCGGTGACGATGTATCCGCTGACGGTGGAGCCGTCGCACTCTACATGAGAGTCGCGCACTGCACCGCTCTCTCCCTCGCGGTTGCCGACATTGAAGATGACGTGGGCCTGCTCGGCGGCGGGGAAAGTATATTTCTGGAATCCGACTCGAGGCGTAGCCGTGAGCTCAGCCTTGATGCCGTAGTCCTTGAGGACGACGCTGTAGTAGCCGGGCTGTGCCGTCTCGTCAGCCTTGTCGAAAGTCGACCTCCATCCGTTCTCCGGATCCTCGAGGCGGGCAGGAGTGGTCACGAGAGCGCCTGTGGTAGGCATCAGTGACAGACCTCCCACCTGGAACTCATGGAAGCACGGGAATCCGTCGATGGAGGTATGGGTGTCCTCATATCCGACAGCCTCCCAGCCCTGGTTGTTGCCGTAGGTGCCGTTGGTGGATGCTCCGAGTTTCGCCATGCCGAAAGGCACGGAGGCCGGGGTGTATACAAACCACCTCGAGTGGACGGTCCCTATGTTGGGGTTGACATAGGAGAGAACATCCTCCTCCTGGCTGCCCGAGCAGGAGGCGAATGCTGCAAGCGCTGAGAGCGCGATGACAAGTGTCTTTTTCATATTTCCTTTCTTATGATTGCGATGCGGGTGAGGAACTCGATGACGCAGGAGGAGTCGAGAAGCCACTTGGGCTTCCTGGTCTCGTCCCTGAGGCCTGTCCAGTCCCTGCAGACGAGGCCTGCGCCGTCTCTGGCATGGTCCCATGCCCAGTCGACGGCCTTGATGAAAATGTCGACATAGGTCGGGTCGCCTGTTATGTCATAGAGGGCCTGATAGCCTCTGAAGAGGACGACGTCGAACCACGGGATGTTGTAGGTGTACGGGATGCCGTCATCCGTGTAATGGAAGAAGAAGTCTGCGCTTCCCTTGGCGAGTGCCTGTGCGTCATCGAGGTACTTCTGCTCCCCAGTGATGCGGTAGAGCGCCGCGGCAGCCTGGAGCAGGGTCCCTGTGTTGTAGGTCCAGGGAGCTTTCTGCACATGACCTTCGCCTTCCGTGATCCATGCGTTCCAGACAATGTTCAGCTCGGGGTCTTTCAGCCATTTGCTGATCCATTCGTAGAGCCTTATGCCAGTCTGGAGGTAATAGTCGTCGGAGGTCGCGTCGTAGAGCTTGAGTGCCAGCACCATGGCCTTGCCGTTGGAGCAGGCCGGCTTCTGGTCATCCTTGCCCTCGACCCATGGCACGCCTCCCTCATATCTGAAGTCCCATCCGCTGAGGATGAAGGACATGATCTGCTTTGCCTTTTCAAGGTGGGCCGGATTGCGGGTCACCCTGTATGTGTCTATGTAGTCTATGCCGACAAGTCCGTTGTCGTCATAGTACCTGTCCACCCTGTCGAGCCTGGTCGGATACGCCTGGTACGCAAAGGGGACTCTTGTGGTGTCATAATACATCTCCATGGACACCACCATGGAGTCGAGATAAGGGCGGTATTTCTCGGGCTCGGCCTCAGCAAGGAGCACGGTCGAGGAGAATATGCCGCTCATCGGCCACAGGAACGATACTTCCTGGGCCTGGTGCACCCCGTCGTCGAAATAGTCCAGGTCGGGTTTGGCGGAGCTGGGGTAGTACTCCGAGAAGAGCCCGTACTCAGGTACCCTGTAGAGATTCCACACGGTCGAGAACATCTCCTCGGCCTTGTCATAGTATGGCCTGTCCTGCGGCGCGGTGCTGCAGGAGACAAGTGCCGCGGCTGCGGCGATCAGAGTGAGAATCCTTTTCATGATAAAAAAAGAGGAGGTCCCCTCCCGCCAGCCGGGAGGGACCTCTTCTTCTGAAATTGAGAGTTACTTCTTTGTGACTGTGTGGGTCATCACACCGTCCTTGTCGGTGTCGATGCCGATCTCGACGGTCGCTCCGTTCATCTCGTCGGCGAACTTCCAGAGGTGATCCCACTGGGTCCAGGTCCACTCGGCGAAGTCGTAGAAGTTGGCGCTGCCGTCAGGCTTCTGGTCAGTAACGCCGTCCAGACGGCCCCAGCAGATGTCAGAGTCTCCGACATGTGCGATGAAGTAGTAGCGGTCCTCGACCCATGTGAGCCATGAGCAGGCAGGGTCGCCAGGCTGCACGAAGTTGACCGTGCCTTCACCTGAGAACTTGCCGGCTCCGGCATAGCTGAAGTCCATGATCTTGACATAGCTGCATCCCCAGATGCACCTTACCTCGCTGACTTCCTCGACCTTGACGGTGCAGTCCTTGAAGTTGACTGTGATCTTGTTCGCGATGCCCGTAGGTGCTGTGACGGCTGTCTGCCCGTCGCCCTGGAGAAGTCCTTTCTCGGAGTCGAGGAAGTAGTTCTTGTTGCCGGACTTGAAGCTGATGTTTCCGTCCTTGAGCTTGGTGTATGCCACGAATACGCCGTCAGAGGCGATGCGGAATGCCTGACCCTCGGCCTCTGCGCCGCTGCCATAGATGGCAAGGCTTGAAGGTGTGATGGTAGGAGGGACAGGGTCCACGGATGCCTTCACGAACGAGTGGGTCATCGCACCGTTGTCGTTGGTGTTGATGGTGACTGTCACATGGCTTTCATCAAGGTCGGATGCCATCTTCCAGAGATGTGACCACTGATCCCATGCGAACTCTCCGAGGTGATAGAAGTCTGCTGACACTTCGCCGTCAGGACGCTCCTCGCTGACGCCGTCGAGGCGGCCCCAGCACATCTCGGTGCCGTTGATGACAGGGATGAAGTAGTAGCGCTCCTCGGTCCAGCCGAGCCAGCTTGGAGGGTTGGTGGAAGGACGGTCGCTCTGTACGAAGAGGATGTCTCCCTCTCCGACGAACTTGCCGTCTCCCTGGTATGCCAGGGTGGCGATGGTGTCGTAGTTGCAGCCCCAGATGAGGCGTACCTCGGCACCGATGGCCTCTGTCCTGATGGTGTTGGTCGTGAAGTCCACGGTGAGTCTGGTGACTCCCTCGGAGGCTGCTACAGAGCCCTTGTTGTTGCCGACGAAGAGCTTGCCGTCAGCGTCGGCGAAGTACTTCTTGCCGGCTCCGTCACGGAAGCTGATCTTGCCCTCGGTGAACTTGTTGTAGATCTGGAACACTCCGTCGGAAACCTTGCGGAATGCCGCACCCTCGGTCTCTGCTGCCGCTCCGTAGAGGTAGAGGTCGGCAGGCGCCTCGGTAGGCTGGTCGTAGGTGATCGCTCCGCCGGTGTAGCTGTGGGTGAAGTGGTTGTCCCTGTTGGTGTAGATGGTCATGGTGACGTGGCAGTCATCGTATGCGTGGTCCATCTTCCAGAGGTTGTCCCACTGGCTCCATGCGTTCTCGTAGATGTACCAGTACTCGTCGGTGCCGTCAGGGGTGACAGCGTTGCTGCCTGTGCTGGAACCCCAGCACTTCTCCTCACCGTTGACGGTGGCGATGAAGTAGTAGCGCTCCTCGACCCATGTGCACCATGAAGGATTGTCCTCCTGGTTGGTGCCCGGTCCGTAGAAGTCGACGTCGCCGTCGCCAATGAAGACTCCGTCTCCCTGGTACTCGAGCACGCAGATCTCGGAGTATGTCGCACCCCAGATCGCGCGTACCTGCGTACCGATCTCATCCATCGTGAACGCGAGAGTGTTGTAGTTGACGGTGATGCGCGCAAGACCGCTCTCAGGAGCCGTCTTTACGGCATACTCGCCGGTACCCTCGTTGAGCTTGCCGCTCTCGTCAGCGTAGAAGCTGTAGCCGGAGCCGTTCTTCTCGGAGTTGAAGCTGAGTCCGCCGATTCCGACGGTCGTGTAGATCTGGTATACGCCTTCCTCTACGCAGCGGAACTCCTGCTGTGCTTCCTTGGCGCCAGTGCCGAGGATGTAGAGGTGCTCAGGGATGTTGTCGATGCCCTCGCCGCGGGTGACATTGATGGTGCCGGAGCCGTTGTAGCTCTTGACCTCGCCGCCCTTGGAGCCGCGCACGGTCCAGATGATGGAGCCGGACTGGTTAGGGGCGATGCCTGCCTTTCTTGCGATGGTGTTGAGGATTGCATGGCTGAGAGTGAGGGTCTCACCTGCGCCAAGGTCGCTCTTTGAGGTGTAGATAGGGTCGGAGAAGTCTCCGCCCGCCTTGTCGAAGAGGACTTCGTAGAGGACGATGCCGCCGGCGGCGGCGCCGCCTCCGTTCCATGAGAGCACGACTGTCTCGCTGGAAGTCACGTCAAGGGTGACTGCAGACGGGGAGTTGAGCTCCGTAGGCATGGAGAAGTCTGTGTTGAACTCGTACTTCTGGCATCCTGCGAATGCGAGGACTGCTGCCAATATGCTGAGTGTCTTTTTCATTTCCATTACCAGTTAGGGTTCTGTTCGAGTGACTTGTTGAGGTCGATGTCTGTCTGAGGAATCGGCCAGTAGTAGTGCTTCGAAGCATCGAATGTCCTCTTCTCAAGGACCACATAGCCGTTGTCAGTGCCGACGAGCTCGCCGGTGTAGAGGCCGTGTACATTGCCGTTGAGGACTGTCTCGGAGATCTTCCACCTCTTGATGTCCTTGATGCGGGATGCCTCGAATGCGAGCTCGCACCTGCGCTCGTTGCGGACGATCGACCTGTTGTCGGCAGAAGCGTCGTAATTGAGCGCGGACTCGGCGGTGAAGCCTGCCCTCTGACGGATGGCGCGTACGGTGCTGTTCCATACTGTCTCGTTCATGCTGCCGAGCTCGACGTTTGCCTCAGCGTTCATGAGGAGGATGTCGGCGTAGCGGATGATGATAGGATTGAGACCGGACTGGAGCGTGAGACGGTAGGTGTTGTCCCAGTACTTCTTGAGGTAGTAGCCGGTAGGGGTCACGTCTGAAGTGGTGCCGTATCCGTCGCGGCTGGTGCTTGACGAGCAGTCGATTACAGTCTCGCTGCCGTCTGCCATCTTGTAGGAGTTGCCTGTGTACATGACGGTGGCTGCAAGGCGAGGGTCGCGGTCTGCGTAAGGATTGCTCTCATCGTAGCCGGAGCCGGCCTCCTTGATGCCCTTGCCGTTCAGCATGACATAGCTGTCGACGAGCTCCTGTACAGGGGCGAGGTCTGAGTAGCCGCCCATGCTCGGCGGTACGAAGTAGTACATCATGTTGTGCTCGCGGCTTACCGGAGTGTACTGCACGTCGAGGATGACCTCGGAGTTGTACTCGTTGGCAATCTCGAAGAGACCTGAATAGCTTGGGAAGAGGCTGTAGGTGCCTGAGGACATGATCTCATCGGTGAGGGTCTTGACCTCGCTCCAGTTGCTCTCGAAGAGGTATACCTTCGCGAGGATGGCCTTTGCGGCACCTGAGGTGATGCGTCCCCTGTCCGATCCGCTGTAGGAAGCAGGAAGAGCGTTGGAAGAAATGACTTCCTTGAGGTCGGCGATGATGTTGGCAACTACAGTGGCCTCGTCGGTCCTTGCGATGGTCTTGCTCTCCTCTACTGAAAGCACGGAAGTGGTGTATGGCACTCCGCCGAACCTGGTGTAGAGCTCATAGTAGATGAAGGCCCTGATGGTCTTGGCCTCTGCGATGTAGCGTGCCTTGAGCTCTGCGGACAGGTCAGGGACCTTGTCGATGTTGGTGAGAAGCTCGTTGCAGGCTCTGATGCCTGAGTACCTGAAGTCCCATGCAGACTTCACATAACTGTTGGAAGTGTCATAGGAACCGTTGGCGATAGGCTGGGTGCTGGTGACGCCCTTTACGTATGCGTTGTCGGTGGCACCCTCGCTGTAGAGGTATTCCTGGATGCTGGCTATGTTGCCGTAGCAGGTGTTGAGCGCGCTGAGTGCGGAGGATGGTCCCTCCTCCCAGAAAGTGAGGTCTGTCTCCCTGTCATAAGGGGCTGTGTCGAGGCCTACGCATGACGCGAAGAGCACTGCCACAGATGCGATTGCAAGTATATTCTTTTTCATTGCTGTGTCCTCCTTTAGAATTTGAGATTGAGACCGAGAGAGTATACTCTCGCTACAGGATATGCACGGCCGGATCCGTCTGCGTTGTACTCAGGGTCCCATCCGCCTCTCATGTGGGAGAGTGTGAATGCGTTCTCGCAGGATACGAGTGCCTGGAGGCCCTTGATGTGGGCCTTCTGCATCCATGCCTGAGGGAAGTTGTAGCCGAGCTGGATGTTCTTTACGCGGAGGTATGCCGCGTTGGTGATCCAGAAGTCAGACTTGTAGGCGTTGTTGGTGGACTCGGAGCCCATCGTGAGCCTTGGATATGTGGCGTCGGTGTTGGTCGGAGTCCATCTGTCGACGTGGAAGTCGAGCACAGGACCCTCGTTGTTGTTGTGGAATGCCTCTACGGACTCACCTCTCATCCAGCGGCTTCTCATGCCGACTCCCTGGAGGAAGAATGAGAAGAAGAAGCCCTTGCACTCGAGACCGTAGCTGAGACCGTAGGTGTAGCGAGGGAAGTCGCTTCCGTTGACATAGCGGTCGTTGTCGTCGATGACACCGTTCTTGTCCTTGTCGACATACTTGATGTCACCGGCCTTTGGTGTCACGCCTGCGAGGTGCGCGCTGCTTGCAGCCTCTTCGTCAGACTGGAAGAATCCGTCGCTGCGGAGGCAGTAGTATGAGTAGAGCGGGTAGCCTTCCTTGATAATGGTGACGACGTCCGAGCCATAGATGATCTCCGAGCCCTTGGTGTCGACGACCTTGTTCCAGCTGTCGGCCACGTTGCCGGCAAGAGTGTGGTTGACTGCACCTGTCTTGAATGCGTAGTTGGCGGAGAACTCCCATCCGTTGCTCCTTACGGAAGCAGCGTTGGAGGTCGGTGAACCGTTGCCGAAGATGCCAGGTACGGAGAGGCTGACGAGGATGTCCCTGGTCATGTTGTCGAAGAAGTCGAACGAGAGGTTGAGCTGGTTCTTGCACAGGCCGAGGTCGATGCCGATGTCAGCCATTCTTGTGGTCTCCCACTTGATGCCCGGGTCGACTGCGGAGAATGATGCTGTCGGGGCGAGCTCGTCGCCGAAGGTCATGCCCTGGGTGACTGTCACGGTCTGCATGTACTGGTAAGCGCCGATGCGGTTGTTACCTACGAGACCGTATGAGCCTCTGAGCTTGAGGGAAGGGATGACGTCCTTGACACCTGCCCAGAAAGGCTCCTGGGAGATTCTCCAACCTGCAGACACTGAAGGGAAGATACCTGAGCGGTTGCCCTTCGCGAAATATGAGGAGTAGTCGTTGCGGACATTGAACTCGAGGAGATACTTCTCGTCGTAGTTGTAGGTGAGGCGTGCGAAGCCGGAGTAGAGCGACCAGTCGCTTGCGCCGCTGTAGTTGCTTACGTCATCGCCGCTGAGGCTTCCGACCATCACGTCGTAGGTGTGGTCGTCAGTGAGTCTCTGGGTGTTGAAGTAGTTGTTGGATTCTCCCTCATAGCCGTATCCGAGGAGAGCACCGAAGTTGTGCTTCTCAGCAAAGGTGTGGTTGTAGTTGAGGGTCACTGTGGTCGTGATCTTGAGGTCACGTGTGAAGGACTCGCTGATATGGTTCTCGGAGTCGCCGCTGAGGGCTGAGTCGGAAGCGTATCTGTTCTCGTGAGTCTGGTTCTCGAGGATGCGGGCACCTGCCGATGCGGAGAACTTGAGGTCCTTGCAGATCTGATAGTCCGCGGAGAGGATGCCGCTGATGTCGTCGTTGACGCTCCTGCGGTAGCCGCCCTTCTCGAGTCTTTCGAGAGAGTTGGAGTTGGAGCCTGAAGGATAGGTGTATGTGCCGTCCTCGTTCTTGATCTCGTAGATTGCAGGCATACGGTTGCACTGCTCGATGATCCACTCTGTCCAGTATGCGTGGTCCTTGATGTCGTTGCGGGTGAACTGGCTGGTGAGGTTGACGGTGAGCTTCTTGCTTACCTTGTGGCTGACGTTGAGTCGGGCGTTGTACCTGTCATAGCCGTAGTTCGGGCCCTGGAAGAGGGAGTTCTGGTTGAGGTAGCCGATGGAACCCATGTAGGAGAGGTTGCCGTTGCCGCCGGTCACTGAGAGGTTGTGGCTCTGCTGGGAAGCATGGTCCTTGTAGATCTCGTTGATCCACTTGCAGTTTGTGCCTCCGTTGCGATAGTTCGCGATGTCCTCGGCAGTAAACTTGGTGCTCCTTCCGGAGTTGACTGCAGCCTCGTTGTAGAGCTCGGCGTATACCCATGAGTCGACGACCGTAGGGAGAGCCGTGGCCTGTTGGAGACCATAGGTCATGTTGTAGTTGACTTCAACCTTGCCCTCGCTGCCCTTCTTGGTGGTCACGAGGAGCACACCGTTGGATGCGCGTGAGCCGTAGATGGCTGTCGAGGATGCGTCCTTGAGTACGGAGATCTGCTCTATGTCGGCAGGGTTGATGTTGGCGATCGAGCCCTCGATGCCGTCGATGATGACGAGCGGGCTGTTGTCGTTCATGGTGTTGTAGCCACGGATATTGAGGCTCGGCGATCCTCCAGGGGTGGAGGATCCCTGCTGGATCACGAGGCCAGGGGTTGTGCCCTGGAGGCCTTCGAGTGCATTGGCGATAGGCTTGCCCTCGAGTTCCTTTGTGGATACTGAAGCGACGGCTCCGGTGAGGTTGACCTTCTTCTGGGTGCCGTAACCGACGATGACTGCGTCATCGAGGTTGAGGGCTTCCTCAGCGATGGTCACATCCACCACGCTCCTTCCGGCGACTGCGACCTCAACCGTCTCATACCCGATGGAGGATATGACGAGGATTGCGTCTGGCGCTGCCTTGAGCGACCATTTGCCATCGAAGTCGGTGACGGTGCCTGTGGAGGTGCCCTTTACGAGCACGGAGGCGCCGATCACAGACTGTCCGTCGCAGGTGACGCGTCCGGAGATGGACGACACCTGTGCTGATGCGCTCATGCATGCTGCAAGGAATGC
>R20__coassemble_1915_pt1 | contig 10279 bp, 8 predicted proteins | sample R20__metabat2_low_PE_021 | metagenome-assembled genome bin R20
AGGCAGGACTCAACCTCAAGCAGGCGGAAGTCCATGGAATGAGCCAGAGAGGAGGCGACGTGCAGTCCAACCTCCGTCTCAGCACGGAACCGATATGGTCAGACCTCATCCCTGAAGGCAAGACGGACGTTGTCATAAGCATGGAGCCGATGGAGTCTCTGAGATATCTTTCGTATCTTGCGCCGGATGGCACCATAGTCACCAGCAGCAAGCCGTTCATAAACATCCCGAACTATCCTGATCTTGATGCACTCAATGCCGAGCTCGACGCGCTTCCTTCTGTGGTGAAGCTTGACATTGACACCGTTGCCAAGGAGGCCGGCAATGCCCGCGGGGCCAACATGGTGCTCCTCGGCATGGCAGCTCCATATATAGGCATCCTCTCCGTCGACCAGCTCAGGGAGGCCATAGCGACCGTTTTTGCCCGCAAGGGCGAGGCTGTCGTCGAAGCCAACGTCAAGGCGTTCGACATGGGCGTCGCAGCATCCAGGAATTAACTGAAACACTTAACAACCCATGATACATAACCCTAAAATGGAATGCATGTCCCGCGAGGACATGACGGCTCTCCAGAGCGAGAGGCTTATCAAGACAGTGAAGACCTGCTACGAGAAGGTCCCTTTCTACAAGAGGAAGATGGACGAACTCGGAGTCAAGCCTGAGGACATCAAGTCCATCGAGGACATCACGAAGCTTCCTTTCACCACCAAGACCGACCTTCGCGACGAGTATCCGTTCGGCCTCGAGGCATTGCCTCACAGCGAGGTGCGCCGTATCCACGCATCCAGCGGCACGACAGGAAAGCCTGTAGTTGATGTCTATACCGAGAATGACCTCAAGATGTGGGCGGAAGGCGTTGCACGCGTGATGGCGGTGGCAGATATCGGCCCCGGTGACACCGTACAGGTAAGCTATGGCTACGGTCTCTTCACAGGCGGTCTCGGCGCACACGACGGCGCTGCGATGCGCGGTGCAATCCAGCTTCCTACCTCCGCAGGAAACACTGAGAAGCAGATCATGCTCATGCAGGACTTCGGTTCGACTGCCCTGGCATGCACACCAAGCTATGCCATGCGCCTCGCCGAGGCCATCCATGCCAGCAAGGAGGTGTCTGTCAACAAGATGAAGCTCCGTGCCGGATTCTTCGGCGCTGAACCTTGGACAGACGGCATGCGGAAGGAACTCGAGAGCAAGCTCCACATCAAGGCATATGACATCTATGGCCTTACTGAGATGTGCGGCCCTGGTGTCGGCGGGGAGTGCGAGTGCCAGAATGGAACCCATCTCTGGGAGGATATGTTCTATCCTGAGATCATCAATCCGGACACCCTCGAGCCGGTCGCTCCCGGAGAGTTCGGAGAGCTTGTCTTCACATCCCTCTGCAAGGAGGCCATGCCTATCCTGCGCTACCGTACCCGCGACCTCACCAGGCTCATCTACGAGCCTTGCAAGTGTGGACGTACGGCAGTGAGGATGGACAGGATACTCGGACGCTCCGACGACATGATGATCATCCGCGGAGTCAACGTGTTCCCGTCCCAGATCGAGACCTGCCTCACCGAGTTCCCTGCGTTCCAGCCGTACTATTTCATCACGGTGGACCGTGTCAACAACGAAGATACGTTCGACCTCGACGTCGAGCTCAAGCCAGAGTTCTATACCGTCGAGCTCCACGAGCAGATCAAGTTCCTCAAGCCGCTCTTCGACAGGATCGTCAGCATGGTGGGCATCAAGCCGAACATCCATATCCAGCCTCCTTATGGTATCGAGCGGTCCATGGGCAAGGCAAAGCATGTGCTTGACAAGAGAGATTTCACGAAGTAATGAAGATTTTTTCAGAAGAACTTGTAGAGGAGGCGGCACGGGTCAACCATGTCGCCGACCTTTCTCATGCTACGATAGGGGAGACCCTTCTTGTCGCTCAATACCTGGAGAAAAAGACAGGCATACCTTTCATCAGGATGGACCAGGGCAGCCCTGGACTTCCGGCCAACAGGTATGGCATCGAGGCTGAGAAGCGCGCCCTTGACAGCGGTATCGGCAGCCAGTATCCGGCTGCCGCAGGTGTGCCGGAGCTCAAGGAAGCCGGCAGCGAGTTTGTCAAGGCGTTCATCAACGTCGACATAAGTCCACGCTCGTGCGTGCCTACTGTGGGAAGCGTTGCGGGCTCGTTCGGATCTTTCATAGCATGCTGCCAGAGGGACCCGGCCAAGAACAAGGTCTTATTCATCGACCCGGGTTTCCCAATCCAGAAGTCGCAGCTCAGGGTGCTCGGCATCTCATGGAAGGAGTTCGACATATTCCCATACAGGGGAGAAGCCCTTCGCGCCAAGCTCGAGGAGGAGATGAAGGACGGTGACATAGCCGCCATCATCTACTCCAATCCCAACAACCCTGCATGGATTTCCCTCGAGGAAAACGAGCTGCAGATAATAGGCGAGCTTGCAACGAAGTATGACGCCATTGTCCTCGAGGACCTCGCATACTTTGCCATGGACAACCGCCGCGACCTCAGCCACCCGTATCAGGAGCCTTACGTCAGGACGGTCGCCCGCTATACCGACAACTACATCCTCATGCTCTCCAGCTCGAAGATATTCAGCTATGCGGGACAGAGGATGGCGATGGTCTGCATCAGCGACACTCTCTTCGACCGTCATTTCCCGGCTCTTGCCGAGAGATACCACGACTCCGGAGTCTTCGGACCGACCTTCATCGCCAGCATTCTCTACATGATCACTTCAGGATGTACGGCGACCACGCAGTACGGCTACGCAGAGATGCTCCGCCTCTCCTGCGAGGGCAAGATCAATTTCGTGGAGGATACGCATGAGTACGCCGTACGTGCCCAGAAGATGAAAAAGATCTTCTGCGACAACGGCTTCACCATCACATATCCTCGTGATGTGAAGGAAAACATCGGCGACGGTTTCTTCTTCTCTCTCTCGTACCCAGGCATGAGCGGATGCGAACTCGTGAAGGAACTCATCCATTACGGAGTTTCCAGCATCAATCTTGACACGACCGGCTCGCTCCAGCAGGGAGTGCGTGCATGTACGTCAAGGATGCGCGACGAGCTCTATCCGGTACTTGACGAGCGCATGAAACAGTTCAATGAAGACCATAAGATATGACACTTCTCGAGAAACTCAACTCCGGTGACAGGTTTGCAGCAGGCATCGGTGCCAGCCTGACGGAGGTGACTGAAGGCCGCGCCGTGGCTGAGCTGACGGTCGCTGAGAGCCATCTCAATGGCGCAGGAGTCTGCCAGGGCGGAGTCATGTACACGCTGGCTGACCTTGCATTTGCGGCGGTCGCCAACAGTCGCGGCATACTCACGCTAGGCATCTCCAACACCATCACCTTCATCAAGTCTGCCAATCTCGGCGACAGACTCAAGGCGGAGTGCGTCGAGAAGGTCAACCACCACCGCCTCCCATACTGTGACATCACCATCACAGACCAGACCGGAGCTGTCGTCGCGACTATGACTGGACTGGCCTATCGCATGAAAGCGGATTTTCCTTTCGATTCCCTGATGTAGGGACTCTTTCAGGCCGAAAACATATGTGTGCGGGATCTTCTAAAGGTCCTGCACATATGCTCTTCGGCGCTGGTAGATAGAAGTCTCGTATTCGCCCCAGAGGGACTGGACCTTGTAGTTGGTCTCCAGCTGAGGATTTGCGAGCATGTGCTTTATACCGCGCCTGATGCAGTTCTCGTGTATGTACTTGAAGAGGAGTACGCTGGCGCCCTTGCCCTGATATTCAGGCAGGATGCCGATCATCAGAGCCTCGAGAGTGTCATTGACCTTCAATGCCTTCAGTATCCTGAAAAGCCCGAACGGGAAGAGGCGCCCGCCCGATTTCTTCACGGCCTTGGAGAGAGTCGGCACGCAGAAGCAGAATCCTATCAGCTTCTCGTCCTTGTCGGCGAGCACGCAGATGAAGTCCAGGTCCATGATAGGGATGTAGGTCTTGAGGTACCTCCTGATCTGCGTGTCGGTGAGGGGAGAGAACTCGTACAGCGGAGCGAAGGTCTCGTTGTACATGTGGAAGAGGTCCATGCCATATTTGTCAGCAAGCTCCTTCACGGATTTCGTCTTGACGACATGTATGCCGTATCTTTTCTCTACCAGCTCCGCATATTGGAACATAGGTGGCAGTTCCGACGGAATCTCCACGAGCCTCTGAGTCCAGTCCACGTCCTTCACGAATCCGACCTTTTCGAGCAGTTCCCCGTAGTATGGGTGGTTGTAGATGCAGGTGAATGGGGACAGTTTGTCGAAGCCTTCGACCAGAAGACCTTCCTTGTCCATGTCTGTGAATCCCCATGGACCTACTATGTGCTCCATACCCTTGGAGCGCCCCCACTCCTTGACTGCTGAGATCAGCGCCTTGACGACCTCGATGTCGTTTATGAAGTCTATCCATCCGAAGCGGACATCCTTCTTGCCCCACCGCTTGTTTGATTCGTGGTTGATGATGCCGGCGACGCGGCCGACCACCTTGCCCTCATCTGAGACTGCAAGCCAGTATCTGGCCTCGCAGAACTCGAATGCCGCGTTCTTTGACGGGTCGAGTGTGTCGAACTCGTCTCCTATGAGTGCAGGCACCCAGTAAGGATTGTCCTTGAAAACGGTCTCGGGGAATGTTATGAATTTTCGCAGGTCTCTGCGGGACTTCACTTCTTTGACGGTCATCTTGAGGTCAGGTTTTGGTACTTTTGACAAAGGTACACTAATTTTGACTATATTTGCACTAACTGAACCAAAACCATTCTCAAATGATAAATTATTTCTATGACATGATTCCGGCGGACGAGCTCTCAAGGCTCTCATATATCCCTACCGTTCCGGAATTTGTCGAGTGGATTGAAAAGACCTACGGTGACAGCCCTGCTGTCTCCAACATTTCAGAGACTTATACCTACAGGCAGCTCTGCGACAACATAGGCCGCCGCAGGGCTCTGCTCAACTCCCTCGGCATTGCCAAGGGAGAGCGCATAGCCATCCTGGAGCGAAACACCATAGATGCCGTCGAACTCTTCCTCGCTGTCACATCTGCAGGCTATGTCTCCGTCATACTCCCTTCCGCTCTCCCGGCACCGGCCGTAGCCGGCTGCTGCAAGCGTTTCCAGGTGTCAGCGCTCTTTGTCGCTGAAGCCCTCAAGGATTCCGCTGCCATGGTAGAGGGCATCAAGGTGCTTGACTCGAAGGCTACCGGCGACCATATGGACCCTGTCGCAAAGGTCGACAAGGATGCTCCTGCCTCGATCTTCTTCACCGGTGGCAGCACGGGAGCCCCGAAGGGCGCCGTGCTCCCTCACAGGGCCCTCATGAGAGGCGCATTCAACGGATGTTTTGCTCCAGGAAGCGTCATCGGAGGCCAGAGATATATCTGTTTCCTCCCGCTCAACCATGTCTTCGGAGCCATCAGGAGCACTCTTTCCGTCCTTTATACAGGAAACCTCTGGTATGAATGCCCTGACATAAAGGCGATGATGCCTAAGATCCAGGTGGTCAAGCCTACGACCCTCGTGCTCGTGCCTGGCCTCTGCGAGATACTCGCCGGGCTTGTCAAGATGTATGGCATCCAGTTCCTGGGAGGCGAACTCAAGATGATCATTTCCGGTGCAGCGAACGTTCCGCCAAGGCTCATGAGCGTATTCGACGGCTTCGGCATCCAGCTCCTGGCCGGCTATGGCATGACAGAAGGCGCAAACTTCACTTCAGGCAATGCAGACGTCGCCACCCGTCCTACATCTGTCGGCAAGATCTATCCGGAGCAGGAGACCAAGGTCGTGGACGGCGAGCTTTGGATAAAGGGCGACAATGTATTCCTCGGCTATTACAATGACCCTGTCAATACTGAGGCTGCGCTAACCCCGGACGGCTGGCTGCGTACCGGCGACCTCGTACGCTTCGATGAGGACGGTTTCATGTACATCACAGGGCGTATCAAGAATGTCATCATACTCTCCAACGGCGAGAATGTCAGTCCGGAGAGCATCGAGGAGCCTTTCTACGCTGATGCCCATGTCCGTGACGCGATTGTCAAGGAGGACACGGCTGGGGACAGACAGGTGATAGCCATAGAGATCCTCCCGAACCTGCCGGCTTTTGACGGAGCACCTTTCGACGAGGTCGAGAAGTATATGCAGGGCCTTGTGGACAGGATCAATGCCACACTCCCTACCACCCACAGGATTACCAAGGTCACGGTGCGCACAGAAGACTTCAAGCGTACGGGCAGCCTCAAAGTTTCAAGAATATGACAAGAAAAGAAGCGTTCACAGCACTCAAGGAAGTCCTTGCCGTCATCAGGCCTGCTGCCGACCTCGACGCAGTCAATTTCGAGACCCAGCTCACAAGAGACCTTGGGCTCGACTCCCTGTCCATGATGCTCATGGCTCTTGCGGTCGAGCAGAAACTCGGTCTCACTTTTGAGAATACCACGCCTTTCAACACTGTCGCAGACGTCTGCGACTATGTAGCTTCCATTTCTTAAGCCTGTCCAATGATACCTCTCGGCATCTTCAACAGTTTCTGGTCCACCGGCAGCATAGGCCTGCAGATAGTATTCCTTTTGCTTTTCCTGGCTTATGTGACCTACCTTGGCGCATCCAGACTCAACATGAAGGTGCTGAGGACCTGTGCAATAGTCATCCTGGTATGCGGCATAGGTCTCTACGGCTATGGATATACGGTATCCAATGAGCTTGAGGGACCGTTCACCATATTCCTGAGATCACTGCTCTCGTCAGTCGAGATGTTCGTCTCCAGGCACAGTCTCCTCGAGATAGAGAAGGCACAGCAGAGGCCATACTTCCTCGACATTTTCGTCTTCGTCTACTCCTGCGCAGTCGTGACAAGTATCTCGGCGATAATCTCCCTCTTCGGCAAGAGGGCCATGACCAACATCACCCTGAAACTGTACAAGCGCAGACACATCAGTTTCCGCCACATCTTCTTCGGGATAGACCACAACTCTGCTGACCTTGCAAGGCATCTCAAGGATACCGGCAAGAAAGAGAGGATAGCCTTCATCGAATTCCCGTCAGACGAGGAGGTGGCCGAACTCTCATTCGGTTCCATCATCCAGAATGTGTTCAGGGGAATCGTGGACAGGAGCGGTCTCAACCAGGACAAAGTCGTCATACTCAAGGCCAGAAGGAACATCTCCGACATCACTCCGGGCAATAAGGTGCTGAGGCAGATGGGACTTGAGCGCCTGAAGGGCCTTGTCGACTCCAATACGAGCTTCTATCTGCTGTCAGACGACACTGACAAGAATATCCAGAATGTACTTGCCCTTGTCACTGACAACTTCTTCAAGAGCCACACCATCCAGTGCCATGCATACAAGACCGGACTGACAGAACAGTACGAGAAGAGTCTGTTCTATACCCATGTCCATTTCTTCTATCCTGACTCGATGGCGATACAGACTCTCAGGGAGAACGGCAACTATCATCCTGTGACGACCATGAACATAGCCTCTGACAGCAAGGGCAGGTCACTGGGCTACGTCACGGACGACTCATTCGATGCGCTCATCTTCGGGTTTGGCGAAAGCGGCCAGGAAGCTTTCAAGTTCCTTTTCAAATATGGTTCCTTCATCGGCGCTGACGGCAATCCTCTGCCGGAGCGATGCTACCTGCAGGATCCTGACATGGATTCTCTCAGCGGTTCGTTCAGGGCGGCCATGCCGGGACTGCCGACCGACAGGGAAATCATATATGAAAAGGTCGACTATCTCTCCGAAGAGTTCTGGGAGAAACTCATGGACCGCCTTGATTCTCTCAATTACATCATCTTCAGCTGCAACGACGACCAGAAGAACCTCAATGCGGCCACCAGAGTGTTCGACTATGCCTACTCTGCCCGCAAGGGAGGAGTTGCCAACCTCAAGATACTCGTGAGGGTTGTCGAAGGCAATGCCAACATAAACGCCATCTGTGACTTCTACAATTCAAAGGCGGGGACTCAGTGTATCCTCCAGTACGGGGACAGACGTGAAATGTTCAGCCCAAAATGGACTGTGTCAGGCAACTCCATAGGCGTTTCCTCTCATTCCGTCGGATATGCAAAGTCAATGTACAAGTCGTATTGGAAAGGTCTCGAGATGGAAGGACCGTCATGGCACGAGCGCAACAAGGTGTGTGAGAAGGCGAAATCGGAGAATGACTTCGAGACCCTGCTCCAGCAGATAAGATTCCTTCGCCAGTACATAGACAGCGCATATTACTCATATACCCCGAGCCAGCTCGGCAAGGGATTCGAAGAACTGTTCAAGTCGATTCCAGTAGATGTCAATGACTTTATGAAATTGCCGGAGGACGAGCGGAAGATAATCGACACGCTTTCCAATACGATTCACCTCTGCTGGTGCCGCCACCTTGTGCTTGACGGCTATGTGTATGCAGAAAAGAATGTCGAGACGGAGAAGAAGAACCAGTACCTCCACTCGTGGGACGAGATGTCGGACAAGGACAGGCATCAGTTCCGTCTCAATGTGAAGGGGATATTCCTCTATCTGGACGAGAAATAAGAAAGGTCGGCTTGTGGCCGACCTTTTCTTGTCTTATATGCTGAAGTTGTGGTAGTGCGGCCCGAAGCGCTCGAACGCCGCTTTGTCAAGAGACTCCCTGTCGTCCGGATGGGCGATGCTGATCAGCAGCTTGGCTCTCTCCTGACAGCTCTTGCCGTATAGGTCGACGGCGCCATACTCAGTGACGATCCAGTGGGCGTCAGCGCGTGGCGTGACGACTCCTGCGCCTGCGTTGAGGGTAGGGACTATCTTGCTCACACCCTTCGCGGTGCGCGAGGCGAATGCCGTGATGCTCTTGCCTCCTTCGCTCATGGACGCTCCCTTTACAAACTCAAGCTGACCGCCTGTGCCTGAGAAGAATCGTGTGCCTATCGAGTCGGCGCAGATCTGACCGGTGAGGTCGACTTCAACGGCTGAGTTGATTGCCTTCATGTGAGGATTCTGGCGGATGACCCATGGGTCGTTGGTGTACTCTATGTCTCTCATCAGAACGTCAGGATTGTTGTCTATGAAGGAATAGACTTCCTGGCTTCCGAGAAGGAAGGAGGACACGACCTTGCCTGTGTCTATCTTCTTGCATGCTCCGTTGATGACCCCCTGCTTGATGAGCTTGAGAAGGCCGTCCGCAAACATCTCCGTGTGCAGTCCGAGGTTCTTGTGGCCGGAGAGCTCTCCGGTAAGCGCGTTAGGAAGGGCTCCGATGCCCATCTGGAGGCAGTCTCCGTCCTCTACGAGGGCAGCGCAGTTCTTTCCGATGAGCTTTTCGGTTTCTGTCGGCTCGACGAATCCTGCAGTCACGAGCGGCGCATCGTCTTCCACCAGATAGGTGAACTTCTCTAGAGGGATGAGGTTGCCGTATGCGAAAGGCACGTTGGGGTTCATGACTCCGATGACTATGTCGGCCGACTCTATCGCTGCGACAGAGCAGTCGACGGACGTGCCGAGGCTGACCATTCCGTTCTTGTCAGGCCTTGAGATGTTGACAAGGGCTGCTCCGAGCTTGATGAATCCCTGACGGTACAGGCGTGGAGTCTCGCCGAGATGTGCCGGGAGATAGTCCGCATAGCCCGTCTTGACGTTCGCGCGTACGTTCGGTCCGAGGAAGAATCCCTGGTCGAAGAAGATTCCGTCATACTTCGGGTCGCTGTATGGCGCAGGCCCTTCCGTATGGAAATGATGGAAATGAAGGTCCTTCACGTCCCCGGCATCTGCCCTGCGGCAGAGTGCCTGGATAAGGCAGTGAGGCACGCTTGCAACACTGCTGAGGTGGATGTGGCTGTGGGAGGGGATGTGGCTGACGGCTTCGTCTGCCGATACAAATCTGATGTCGTTCATCTTTCCTTGTGTATGAATACCATCAAATATAGTCAAAAAATGTTACTTTCTTGAAGCCTTTCCGTCAAATACAAGCCACCTGAGGCCTGCGCGGCAGTTGAATGTGGAGCCGAGCTGGACGTTGCCGACAAGCCAGCCAGCTGTCTTGCCACCGATCTCGACATAAGGCTCGAAACGGCCGAATGACCATGCAGCGTCAGCCGCGATGCAGCCGCCGAACTTGCCGCTCTCTGAGCGGAACTCCTCAGGCTGTGACCAGAGGTTGGCGGAGGCGTTGAGACGGAGCCTGTTGTTGCAGAAGTGCTGGTCGACTACGCCGAGTTCGAGACCAGGGAAGCTCTTCACATAGTTGCTGTACAGGTGTGGTGCAGCATAGAACTTTGCCCATGGAG
>R20__coassemble_1918_pt1 | contig 10266 bp, 9 predicted proteins | sample R20__metabat2_low_PE_021 | metagenome-assembled genome bin R20
AACTCTTATCAGGTATAAGACACGAAAGTAGTCAACCAAAATCAGGAAACTACACCTCAACCCCTTCAACCCTTCAACCCACCCTCTCTGAATTGTTACATTTCGTTTTATCCCCCGTATATGATGCCCTTGCCTGATTCCGGATAGGACTCGCGGATAGTCTTCACCCCGAAGGTGAAACCACGGTTGTCGAATGCCTTGCGCAGGGTCTTGTTGGCTTCAAGGGTCACGTAGTCGGCGACTCTCCCGTTCTCATCGAAGATCAGCCCGCCCTTGGAACTGCCGAAAGGGGCATTCTCGATCAGGGTGCCATAGTACTCTCCCATCCTGAGCTCTCTCTCCCTTATCCTGAGGCTTTCTTTCTTCCTTATGACCGTGACGCTGCTGAATATGGCTATGATGATTACAATCAGCACACTCATGATGATGAGAATCCTCATCTTCATTATCTGGCTGTCCCTTTCCTTGAGCTGCAGGGCCGTATTCAATTCCTTGTCCATCGCGGTGATTTCCTCACCGTAGGTGTTGTCGATACTTTCCTTCCGTGCCTTCGTTGCTGCCGCCTGATATTCGTAGGCATGTTTCCAGTCTCCTTCAAGCTTGCATATCTCAGTGAGAGCGGCATACTTCTCGCTGTCGTCCTCGAAATTCTCTGCAATCTCCGTCGCCTCGTCAAACTCTCCGTCAAGAGCATTCTCGAGCAGGCTGAGCCATGTCGAATAGTATGTGGCCGCGGCGGAATTGTTGTTCTCCATGCCGAAGTACTCAGACAGGTAGTGCCTGAAATCTTCGTATTTCCCGAGATGATAGCTGGCAAGTGCAAGGCATGCCGGTATGTCGCACTCGGTCGGAGATTCGTTCAGTGAGAGCTCGGCATACTCAAGAGCCTTGTCATAATTTCCGGCTTCAAGCATGTTGAAGGCCATCATGTCGTATACCTGCGCCCTGTTGACTTTCTTGCTTTCCTCCTTGCCGGACACGTTGTCAATCGCATTCTTGTAACTGTCGTCTGCACGGTTATAGTCTCCTATCATGCTGAAGATAGTGCCGAGAGAGTAGTATCCGTAGTACAATCCGCCCTTTACATCTCCATGGGATGCTTCCGAGATGATCTGCTGCGACACCATCAGGGCCTTGTGAATGTCTTTTGCATTGATCAGAAAGCCGGCGCGGTTCATCATCTCCGCATAGTACAGGTCTTCGTAGTCAAGCCTTTTGGCCAGGGACAGGCACTTGTCGCTGTTCTTGAAGAATTCAAGAGAGTCGAGTTCGTTGAAAGCATGGTGACAGCGCAGCTCAGAGGCATAGTAAAGGTATCCTTTTTCCTTTGTTGACTCTGCCAGTCCTGCCAGTGTGTCCGCAAATTCAAGGACCCAGTCCTCGTTGAATCTTGATGACGCCTCCTCGTATCTCTCGGCAACCTCGCTCGGTGCCTTCTTCCAGAAGTCTCCGGTTCCGGATGCTTCCGTCGTGGATGCATGACATGACAGCGACGCAAGAACTGCGCCGACAATGGCCGTAATCAGGTTCAGAATGTTCGGTTTCATGTTGTCCTTTATGGAAAAACTAAGGTAATCACTTTATTCAATAAGCGTTCGATTTGTATCGCTCAGCTTATCAAATCGGCCCAATTGTGATTTTTTGAGTTAGATTTCGCTCCAAAAACACTATATTTGTCCGTTATGGACAACGCCAGAAAGAAGGTCTTGCTCGGAATGAACCCCGACGAACTCAAGAAGGCAGCGCTTGAAGCCGGACTGCCTGCCTTTGCGGGGAAGCAGCTTGCACAGTGGCTGTATGTCAGACGCGTCCATTCCTTTGATGAGATGACAAACATCTCAAAGGTTGGACGTGCACGGCTTGCCGAGATGTTTGACCTTGGCATCACCGCTCCTGTCGGTGCTGCAGAGTCTGCAGACGGCACACGCAAGTATCTTTTCCCGGTGACATGCCGCCTGGGAAGTGCCATGGAGGACTCAGCCGTCGAGGCTGTGATGATTCCAGACGATGACCGCAAGACATTGTGCGTCTCTTCCCAAGCCGGCTGCAAGATGGGCTGCCGCTTCTGCATGACCGGACGCCAGGGCTTTCATGGCAATCTGTCAGCATCACAGATACTCAATCAGTTTATCTCGATTGACGAATCCCATGACCTGACCAATACCGTATTCATGGGCATGGGTGAGCCTCTCGACAATTATGACGAGGTCATGAGGGCGATAAAGGTGCTTACCGCCGATTGGGGATTTGCATGGAGCCCGAAACGCATCACTCTCTCTTCCATAGGTGTCCTGCCCAACCTTGAGCGCTACCTCGCAGACTGCCGGTGCCATCTTGCCGTCAGCGTCCACAATCCATTCCCGGAGGAGCGTCTGGAAATGATGCCTGTACAGAAGGCGTACCCTCTCGAGGATGTGGTGAGGCTTCTCAAGCAATATGACTTTTCAGGACAGCGACGTGTCAGTTTCGAGTACACGATGTTTGCCGGATTCAATGACGACAAGCGCCACGCCGATGCCTTGATACGCCTTTTCTCCGGAATCGAATGCAGGGTCAACCTGATCAGGTTCCACAAGATTCCTGACTTCCCGTACGACACATCATCCGATGCCGTGATGGAGAGATTCCGCGACAGGCTCTCCGCCCATGGCATCACATGCACGATACGCTCCTCAAGGGGCGAGGACATACTCGCAGCCTGCGGCATGCTCGCAGGCCAGCACAAACAAACCCAACAGCAATGAAACATTCAGTGAAGTTTCTTACCTTGGCGATTGCCATGATCCTGTCATCAGCCGCAGCCTCGGCACAGGTATCCACAGCCAGCATCGACCCGTCAGCTGACTCGGCCGCTTTCGTGGACATGAGGGCGCGGATGGACCGCATCCGCCGCACGGAGCACCGTCCTACGGTGGCTCTTGTGCTCAGTGGCGGCGGTGCGAAGGGCGCGGCCCACGTAGGTGTCATCCGTTATCTTGAGGAACAGCACATCCCGGTCGACATGGTACTCGGTACCAGCATGGGCGGTCTTGTCGGCGGCCTCTATGCCTGCGGGTACAATGCTGACCAGCTCCAGGCTGTCCTGACGAGCCTCGACTGGAACATTGTCCTGAGCGACAAGGTCCCTCAGAACTTCATCTCGTATGAAACAAAGATGTACAAGTCGAAGTATGTGCTGAGTGTACCGTTCCATTATACGAAGGATGTGTTCTATGACCATGCCGGCATAGAACTGTCGAATATGTCAGTAGGTGACCACCTCAAGAGACAGAAAAATGCTCTCGAAGACGAACTTCAGCCTCTTGCGGCCAAGGATGATGCTTCCGAGCTTCCTATGAATACCATAGGAAAGAGCCTTCCGGCCGGATACATCGACGGCATCAATGTCAATGCAGTGCTGAGTTCTCTGACCGTAGGGTATCAGGACTCCATCAGTTTCCGCGAGCTTCCTATACCTTACTGCTGCGTGGCATCTGACATGGTCACATGCACGGCAAAGAACTGGACTTCCGGTTCCCTTACCGATGCGATGCGCTCGACCATGTCCATCCCGGGTCTCTTCAATCCTGTAAGGACCAATGGCATGGTGCTCGTCGACGGCGGTACACGCAACAATTTCCCTACCGACCTTGCAAGGGAAATGGGCGCCGACTATATCATAGGCGTGGACCTTTCCGATGCCGACCAGCAGTATGCTGACATCCAGAATCTTGGTGACATCCTCTGGAATTTCATCGACATGCTCGGCAGGGAAGCCTTCGCCAAGAATGTCAACATCCCAGACATCTTCATCAAGCCGGTCCTTACCGGTTTCAACATGCTCAGCTTCTCTGACGAGAACATCAAGACCATCATCCAGAGGGGTTATGACGCTGCCGTACTCAAGGGAGATGAGATCAAGACCCTCAAGGGCAGGATGCCCGATGCTGACAAGACCCTCCGCAACACTCCTGCCACAAGCATAGCCTCCAACAAGGTGCAGATCCGATCTATCGAGTATGAGGGACTGACTGACTTCGAGTCCAGCTATCTGGCCAGGAAACTCAAGTTCAAGGCCGGCGACTTCATCGACGCCGATGATATCAAGGACGCTGCCGGAGAGATGTTCGCGACTGGCGCCTTCGAGTCCGTCGACTTCAAGCTCTATGGCTCAGAGGCCCCATATCGTCTCGTTTTCCATTGTGTCAAGGGTCCTGTGCACAGGGTCGGCATCGGTCTGCGGGCGGACAGCGACGAGCTTGTGGACATATTGTTCAACGTCGGTCTCAATGCCAAGAAGATTGCAGGCTCAAGGTTTGACCTTACCGGAAAGCTCGGTCAGAACAAGTATGCCACGGCACGCTATACCTTCGACATGCCTGGATTCCCGACCATCAATGTAGATGCAAAGATATCCGGCAATACAGGAGACCTGATGTCGGACGACAAGGGTTCCAGCTATCACATCAACTGGTGGGGCCACAGGGAGAGCATCTTCCTTTCCAACATGCGGTGGACCAACTTCCATTTCAACATCGGAGCCGCAAACGAATATTTCGGACTGACGGACTGGCTCTCCAATGACGTGAATGTACGTACGAAGGACGAGCTTGCTGCCATAAGCAAGAACTACCTCTCGGCATATGCCGACGAGCGCGTCTACACTCTCGATGACCTGTATTACCCTACAAAGGGTACTGACTTCATGCTCAGGTATGACTGCGTGTTCGCATGTCCTGGTGTCAAGGACTTCAAGATGAGACATATAGCGACCCTCAATCTCAAGCATGTGTTCCCGATTGGAGGCAGATTCGCCTTCATCACCAATCTTGACGGTCGCGCCATATTCAACAATCCTGACGAAAGTTTTGTACATGACAATTATATAGGCGGGGCCATGGCCGGCCGGTTCATCAGCCAGAGACTGCCGTTCTTCGCAGTTGACGGAATCTACCGTGCGGGAGACTATCTGGCTTCGTTCACAGCGGAAGCTAGGGTCAACATATTCAAGAATGGCTATGTCTCAGCCATGGGCGGACTCTTCAATTCGGGCGATACAGCCAGTGAATTTGTCAGCAAGGGCGTAGATGCCTATGGCGCAGGTGCTGAACTTGCCTACAATTCCATCGTAGGACCGATAAAAATCAATTTCCACTGGTCTGACAAGACTGGTTTCGGTACATATCTGAGCTTTGGGTATGACTTCTGATGAGAGTAGCAAGGCTCTTTTGAAGCTTCAGGCTTTATGTGCCCGCAAGGAGTATTGCACCTCCGAAATCCGCAAGAAAGCCCTCAAGATGACTGAGGGCGACGGTGACGCTGCGGAAGATCTCGTGTCATCTCTCGTGGCTGACCGGTTTGTCGATGACCTCCGTTATGCGTCGGCCTTTGCAAGGGACAAGGCCCATCTCGACGGCTGGGGACCGGTGAAGATCCGCTATCAGCTCGGCGTCAAGGGAATCCCGTCCCAAATAATCTCCGAAGCACTTTCTGAGATAGAGGACGAGAAGGCGAAAAGCCGCCTTGCCAGCATTCTGGAAGCAAAGTACCGTACGCTCAAGGATGACCCTGAAGTCAGGCTGAAGCTCCTGAAGTTTGCCTTGACAAGGGGATATGAATACTCCGATGCCGACAAGGCTGTCAGAGACATTCTCGGCGGATGATGTCTCCTGACGAAGTCCGACGCTGCGGCGATCTTGACATCTATATATTCCGCAACCCATCCACCGGCCGGTGCATAGCAGTCCCGGAAGACCGGTGGCACACTCGCAGGGAACTGATGGAACAGCGGGTCATGGCTCATATGGGCCATTTTCGGAGCATCTTTGCCCGAAAGTGTACCGTCAGGAGGGTGGACAAGCCGACTGCTGCGGCCTTTCTTGAGGCCAACCACAGTTATGGCGATGCCGCCTGCCGATACAGATATGGCCTGTATTCCGGTGAAGAACTTGTGGCAGTGGCGACATTCTCCAATGCCAGACGGTGGCAGAAAGGGGATATGTCCGTCCGTTCGTACGAGTGGGTGAGGTATGCCTCCCTTGCGGGTTCCAGGGTTGTCGGCGGCATGGGCAAGGCCCTCAAGGCATTCATCGAGGAAGTAAAACCGGACGATATAGTAAGCTATGCAGACCTGGAGTGGTCTGATGGGTCTGTGTATTCAAGGCTTGGTTTTGCTGTCGATGGCAGGACGGAGCCTGTGTCCTTTGTCATCGATCCGGTGACATGGCGCCGCATACCGTCAAAAAAGGCAGCCCCCGGGACCGAGGGGCTGCACTATACCAATCTTGGAAGCCTGAAATACAGGCTGAAGCTCACTGAATACTAGACAATCTGCGGCTTGCCGTTTCGGCGTCCTTTGTCGCCGTCGTCAATCCTGCGCTCTTTCATCTTGCCAGCCTGCAGGTCGTCGTAGGCCTGACGGCTTCTGAAGATGTCGATGGCTGTAAATATGGATGCCATCATCGAACGGGGATCTGCCTCGTCACGGCCTGCCATAGCATAGGCTGTGCCATGGTCAGGGGAGGTGCGGACAATCGGGAGACCTGCCGTGAAGTTGACTCCGTCGTCGAATGCGAGCGCCTTGAATGGTTCGAGACCCTGGTCATGGTACATTGCAAGAGTCGCATCGAACTGTGCATACTGGCCGATGCCGAAATATCCGTCAGGGGAGAAAGGCCCGTAGGCCATTATGCCCTCTTCCTGTGCTTTTTCTATTGCCGGGATTATGATGTTCTGCTCCTCATCTCCGAGGAGTCCGCCGTCACCTGCATGGGGGTTGAGGCTGAGCACTGCAATCTTAGGCTCGTCGACGCCGAAATCTCTCTTGAGTGAAGCCTTCATCACGCGGAGTTTCGCAAGAATCTTCTCCTCGCTGATGCTTGAGGCGACGTCCCTCAGCGGAATGTGACCGGTGACCACTCCGACCCTTATCTTGCTGCTGACCATCAGCATCGTGCTCTCAGCCACTCCGAATGCGTTCTGGAGGTACTCGGTGTGGCCTGCGTAGCCGAAGCCCTCGCTTACCATGGCCTTCTTGTTGATCGGAGCGGTGACAAGCACGTCTATAGTACCGTCCTTGATGTCCTTGATTGCGCATTCGAGGGCAGTCATCGCTGCCTTGGCTGATTCCGGGGTCGACTGGCCGGGCTCGACGAAGACATTGTCAGGGAGACAGTTCACAATGTTGATCTTGCGTGGCTTTGCTTCTGAGGCGGATGAAATCACATAAGTGTCGAGCTGGTCGATCTCATGGACAAGCTTCTTGTAGAAGCCGAAAATCTTGGATGAGCCGTATACCACCGGCGTGAACGAATCAAGTATCCTTGCGTCTGCAAGTGCCTTTATTATCACCTCGTAGCCGATGCCGTTGCCGTCACCCTGGGTGATGCCTACTATGGGTTTTCTGTCCTGTGCCATATGTTATTGATGTAAATTTAGCGTATTGTCTTCTTCTGCATATCCTTCATCCTTCAGGAGGTTGCTGCCATGGTATGCCTCCACTGCGAGCCTGTCGCACCTTTCGTTTTCCGGATGGCCTGCATGGCCCTTGATCCAGTGAAACGTGACATGATGCCTGCGGTAGAGTGGGATGAACCTCTGCCAGAGGTCAGGATTCTTCACTTTCTTGAAGCCCTTGCGTATCCAGTTCTCCAGCCACCCTTCGGTAAGAGCCTTGACGACATACTGAGAGTCGCTCCATACCTCCACGGTGGCCTCTTCCCACCTTATGGCCTCGAGACCTTTTATGACGGCAAGAAGCTCCATCCTGTTGTTGGTGGTGAGCTCGAATCCTCCCGACATCTCCTTTACCAGCCCTGCGCATTTCAGCACGACGCCATATCCCCCGGGGCCGGGGTTGCCGCTGGCTGCCCCGTCGGTGTAGAGAAATATGACTGGCCTTGAGCTTGGTTCCATGAGTACAAAAGTAAGGAAATAATTTATTAAATTTGTAAATCTGAGAAATTGGAGTCATGAATATACTTGTCACAGGAGCTAATGGACAGCTTGGCACGGAGATGAGAAACCTCTCTGCCGGAAGTCCCAACCATTACATCTTCTCGGATGTCAACAATCTTCCAGGAGTCGAGACTCTCAATCTTGACATAACCAATCTCGATGCGGTGAGGATAGTCGCTTCCTCTGAGAAGGTCGACGTGATAGTCAACTGCGCAGCCTACACCAATGTCGACAAGGCTGAGGACGATGTCGCCTTTGCCGATCTTCTCAACTGTACTGCGCCGGGCAATCTCGCCACGGTCGCAAGAGAAACAGGCGCGACTCTCATACATGTGTCGACCGACTATGTCTTCAGCGGCAATGCATCCGTCCCGTACAGGGAAGATGACCCGAAGGAGCCGAACGGAGTATATGGTGCGACGAAACTCAAGGGTGAGTTGGCTGTCATGGATTCCGGATGCAGATATCTGATTTTCAGGACCGCCTGGCTCTATTCTCCGTACGGCAAGAATTTCGTGAAGACCATGAAGTCCCTCACTGCCGACAAGGACTCTCTCAAGGTGGTGTTCGACCAGGTAGGCTCTCCGACCTATGCCGCCGACCTTGCCGGAGTCATTGTCAAGGTGATCGAGGAAAACCTCCTGGACCGTCAGGGGGTCTACCACTACTCCAACGAAGGCGCCATATCCTGGTATGACTTCGCCAAGACCATCTGCTCCCTCAGCGGCAATGAGTGTGACATAGCTCCGTGCCACAGCGACGAGTTTCCCAGCAAGGTTCGCCGTCCCCACTACTCTGTCCTTGACAAGACAAGGGTCAAGGAAACTTTCGGGGTAAGGGTGCCGTACTGGCTCGACTCTCTCAAGGAATGCATGAACCGACTTAAATGACACAATATGAAAGGCATTGTACTCGCAGGAGGCTCCGGAACCCGCCTCTATCCTATCACGAAGGGCGTAAGCAAGCAGCTTCTTCCAATCTTCGACAAACCGATGATCTACTATCCGGTCTCTGCTCTGATGCAGGCCGGCATCAGGGACATCCTCATAATATCCACACCTCAGGACCTGCCTGGCTTCCGCCGCCTTCTCGGTGACGGGAGCGATTTCGGGGTGAATTTCTCCTACGCCGAGCAGCCTTCGCCGGACGGTCTTGCCCAGGCCTTCATCATCGGACGCGACTTCATCGGGGATGACTGTGCCTGCCTTGTGCTCGGAGACAACATCTTCCACGGAGCCGGATTCACGGAACTCCTCAAGGCAGCAGTGAAGGACGCCGAGGAAAATGACAAGGCCACGGTCTTCGGCTATTGGGTCGATGACCCGGAGCGCTATGGCGTGGCGGAATTCGACAAGGATGGCAACTGTCTCTCGATCGAGGAGAAACCGAAGGCCCCGAAATCCAACTATGCGGTCGTCGGCCTGTATTTCTATCCCAATAAGGTGGTCGACATTGCCGCCCATATCAAGCCGTCGGCACGTGGCGAGCTTGAGATCACGACAGTGAACCAGGAGTTTCTTGCAGCGGGACAGCTGAAAGTCCAGACCCTGGGCAGGGGATTCGCCTGGCTTGATACCGGTACCCATGATTCTTTGGCGGAGGCATCCATCTTCGTCGAGGTGATAGAGAAGAGACAGGGACTCAAGATAGCATGTCTCGAGGCGATAGCCTATGAGCAGGGATGGATCGATGCTGACAAGCTTCGTGAGGTCGCAAAGCCGATGCTCAAGAACCAGTACGGACAATATCTTCTCAAGGTAGCGTCAGACCCTACCCGCAAAATATAGCACACCATGGACTACAAGCGAAGCATAATCATCACTGGCGGCGCCGGCTTCATCGGAAGCCATGTCGTGCGCCTCTTCGTCAACAAATACCCTGAGTACCACATCATCAATGTGGACAAGCTCACATATGCCGGCAACCTCGCCAATCTCAGGGACATAGAGGACAGGCCGAACTACTCCTTCGTCAAGGCGGACATCTGCGACTTCGATGCGATGCTCTTGCTGATGAGGTCTGAAAAGGTCGACGGCATCATCCACCTTGCGGCCGAGTCCCATGTCGACCGCTCGATCAAGGACCCGTTCACCTTCGCCCGCACCAATGTGATGGGCACACTCTCGCTCCTCCAGGCCGCCAGGATCTGGTGGGACGAGGCCGGGGACGTACCCACTGAAACCTGTGCCACCCTCGGCAACATAAGAGGGGGGACCGTAAGCGAAGCGCACGGTGGGGCCGAACGAAGTGAGGCGGTTTCAGGGGGTATGTCCCCGGCCGTCCGGAGGGTGTTCTACCATATCAGCACTGACGAAGTGTACGGAGCGCTGG
>R20__coassemble_1946_pt1 | contig 10124 bp, 6 predicted proteins | sample R20__metabat2_low_PE_021 | metagenome-assembled genome bin R20
AACTCGAACGACCCTATCGACATCACCTGCTTTCCTACCGTGAGATAGAGATTGGATGGAGCGTACGTGATGTTGGCCCAGTCGAGCCAGTTGACGTCATCGCTCCTGAAAGTGTTGCGATAGAGGGCCGCCGGGTCCGAGGACAGGAGATGGGCCTCCACCGAATAGGAAAAGTCGCTCTCCCCGAACCCGCCGTCAAAGACCGCGTAGAGAGAACTGCCGCCGAGATCGAATCCTCTGTAGCCTCCATCCTTGACTGGGAGGTAAGGATTCAGATCGAGCCTCGTGACAATCTGCCACGTCGTTTCGGATTCCTCCGACTGAACTGTACGACCTGCGACCTCAGCCTCTTGTGACAAGGCTTGGAAGCAGCAGAGCATACCGCAAAGCAAAAAGAATGTTTTTCTCATTTGCCAGTACCATAAAAACTGAGTTAAGTCCAACTTCAGCAGTCATCCGTCCTTGCGGAGTGGAGCCGCCGCTTCTCAAAACCTTTAGTTTTGCGCTGCAAAAATAGAACAAAAATTCACATTTACACACTTTTGATATGCCTTTTTGCAGAACGGAATGCTTAATTTACGATTCTGGAAAAATAAATCGTATATTTGTTTGTCATGACACACGCACTCAGAAAATCCCTCGTGATAGTCCTGGGCCTCCTGCCGCTCGCGGCAAGGGCCCAGAACAATCCGTACAAGATAGATGACGAGGTCTACTCATATTACACCCTCGCAAGCACCCACAGAACTGATTCCGCATGCCTTGCCTATGCCGACACGGCCAAGTTCATTGCCATCAACAAAGGCGATGACAAGGGGTGGTGCGTGGCCTCCTGCGCTGTGCTCCAGTACTATTTCTCACGTCGAGACCTTGAGAGTCTCAGCGCTGAGGCCGAAAGGCTTCGCGACTACGCGAAGAACTCCGGCTTCATGCAGTATTACTACCATGCCTACACCCAGGAGGCACTGGCCGCACTCAACAACCACAGGAGCGTATATGCCCTTGACATAGCGAAGCGTCAGTGGAACGATGCGCAGGAGATGAATGACGACTACGGCATCTACCAGAGCAACAAATGCCTCGCCGGCATCTACCAGAGCCGCAATGACAACGCCGCGGCGATCAAGTACCTCAAGCAGGCGGAGGATATCTACTGGAAGACCGATCTCAAGGACCAGCAGTCTATCTCGCAGACATATGCCACCCTTTCCGAACTGTATCCCGCAACATCGGATTCGGCACTTCTGTATTCCAACAAGGCGCTGGAGTTCTCGAAGACAAAGTCCGACAAGGTACGAGCCATCCTCCATATTGCGACCTGCTATGGGGCGAGGAATGACAGGAACCAGTTCTACAGGTATTACTCGCAGTTCTGCTCCGACCCTCTCTCGGAATCTGTGTCTCCGAGCAGCACCATAGACCTGCATGTGTATGATGCCATATTCAAGGGCGATTATGACGGGGCCTATGACCTTTGTGACGACATCGACAATCCTGTGGACAGGTATTCTCTCAAGGCCAGGGTCGCGTCTGCAGCCTCCGACTGGAAATCCGCCACGCGGTTCCTTGAGACCAGGTCCCAGGTCAGTGACTCACTCAATTCCGCTGCAGTAAGCAGCGACCTTGCCGAATATAACTCGATGTTCGAGACTGACAGCCTCCTGATGGAGGAGACTGCCAAGAGGGAGAGACTGTATCATTTCCTCATACTCGCCGCGATCTTCGTGATGCTGTGCGGCCTCATGGCCTTCATCCTGTACCGTCGGGCCAAGAAAAGGCAGATCGACGAGATGTCCCGTCTCAATCGGGAGCTTGACGCCGCCCGCAGCGCCGCCGAGCACAGCAGCCAGATGAAGGACCTTTTTGTCCAGAACATGAGTCACGAGGTGCGCACCCCGCTCAACGCCATCCTCGGATTCTCGCAGCTCCTGAGCACTCCTGGCATGGAGTGGTCGGAAGAGGAGAGGTCTCAGTTCGGTGACGCCATCATGAACAACGGCAATGTCCTCACTATGCTCATAGACGACATCCTCAACGCTTCCGACATGGAGAAGGGCGACTACAGGATAGTGCTTGCGGAGAACAGCGTCAAGCGCATCTGCGACGCCGCGCTCGAGAGCGTTCGCTACAGGGTGCCTGACGGTGTCGAGCTCATTCTCGACTATCCTTTGGATGAAGATCTCACCATCGTCACAGACGCCGGCCGCACCCAGCAGATACTGATCAACTACCTGACCAACGCCTGCAAGCACACAGAGAAGGGCAGCATAACCCTCGGAGTCTCGCTTGCCGAGTATCCTGACATGCTTACCTTCAGTGTCACCGACACGGGCACCGGCATACCTGCCGACCAGGCGGAAAATATCTTCGAGAGGTTCACCAAACTCGACGCTTTCAAGCAGGGTACCGGCCTCGGCCTCAACATCTGCCGCATCCTCTCGTCGAAGCTCTGCGGCAAGGCCATCCTCGACACTGACTACAAGGGCGGAGCCCGCTTCCTCTTCATACATCCACTCAATCTCAAGGTGAAATGAGACATCGACTCCTGACCGCAGTGCTCTCTGCCATCTTCTTTTCGCTCGCGGCATCCAGCCTTGCTGCGGGCGAAAGGCACAAGTCTGTGGTCGTGATGCATTCCTATCAGGACAACGGGCAGGAAGGGGAGTACTTCCGCAAGAAGATGGACAGGGAGTTCCGCAGGCACCACCTCCATCCTGAGGTCCATCATATCTACATGGGATTCCCGTACACCAACAAAGGACGATATGAAGTGGCTGACTGGAAGGCCGTCAGCGATTCGATCAAGGCGTTCAATCCGGATGTCATACTCCTCAACGACGATTTCTGCATGGACTGGCTGTTCTTCCGCCGTACTGACAGGGAGCTTTTCAGCACCGTCCCTTCAGTCTTTGCCGGAGTCAGCGTGCTGCCACACGACTCGCTTGCACTGTACCCGCTCATGACCGGGTTCATGGACCCTGTCGACCTTCAGACCAACGCCGGAGTATTCTATGAACTCACGGGAACCCATAATGTAGTCATCGAGATAGAGAAGAATTACTCTGACAGCCTCCTGTACAAGGACCTCAGGTCGCAGATTGCGGACACTTCGAGGTTTGTCGACGACTCCGACTTCCATATGAAGGCCCTCAACGAGAACTACTTCCAGAAGTTCTACCCTGGCAGGATGGTGTTCGACTTCATCTCTTCGTATGATCCTTATGCAAATGTCGACGGGGCCGGTGACCCCGGAAAGTCCATCTCAAGGACCCACAGCTTCTACCGTCATGCCAACCACAACCACCAGCTGCAGGTGAAGTATGACCTGTTCTCCAACTCGATAATCGACAGGAGCAGGGCCCCGCAGCCGTCATGCATAAGAGAGCAGTTTGGGAACGCAGGACACAAGAGAAATCTTGGAGGATACTTTGCCGACCTCGACACCCAGATAAAGGACCAGGTGGACTATGCCTCGCATATACTTGCCGGTACCAGTCCCGCGATGCTTCCGGTCATCCCCCATGCCAAGGACTTCTACCTTGACTACGATGCCATGCGGCTCACCCATCCTCCTCTCAAGTATGACGACTTCAAGGACAAGTACAGCATAATCAATGTTCCGTTCAAGGTAAGCCATCCTGCAGCATATTCAGCCCTTCTGGCTTTTCTGCTGTTTGCCATTGCGCTTTTCATTTCCATGAACACTTATTTCGTCCTTCACCACATGTCTGTCCAGCGTGACGCCCTTGTCGCGGACCTTCTGCATTAGAAGGATGTCAGGGACCTTTCGCTGAGTGAGAACGATGCCTGTGTGTGGACTCTGAAGGACGGTGTCATAATCTTCACCCACGAATTTGCGTCGAAGCACGGGATACCGGACGAGATGCCTGCGGACCAGTTCAACCAATATATAGGAGAAGATTCCCGCGACGCCTTTGACGCCCTGATCATGGCGGCATCCGAGCCGGGGAAGCTGAAGAAGGGCCGATTCTCGTTCAGGGACCCTAATACAGGAGAATACCATTGGTGGGAGGCTTCGTTCACCCCGGACAAGGATTCAGTCCAGAAAGGCTACACCCGAGGCATTGTCATCAATGTCGACGAGGCAAAGGCCGCCGAGGATGAGATAACGAAGGCCCTCGACAAGGTCAATGAGGTCCAGGCAAAGGAAAACTTCATCGCCAGTATCAGCGATGACATACGCAGACCGCTTGACGCTGTCATCGACTCGTCTCGCCATATCTCAGACGACGCGCTGACTTCCGAAGAGTTGCACAGGCACACTGAGGCGATCATGAAAGGGACAAGCGACATCCTTTCGATGATAGACGACATAGTCATGAACAAGGACGGGGAGGGAAAGGCATGAGAAAACTGGTGACAGCAATATTGACACTTCTATGTGTCCTCTCCTGCGGCCGGCATGAGCCGGTCCGCAAGAATGTTCTTGTCCTTCATACCTATGACCAGAACTTCGTCCCGTATGCCGACTTCGGGGAAAATATGAGGAAGCGTTTCCTCAAGGCCGGAGTGGATGCCAACATAGTGGAGATCTGTCTCAACAGCGAGGAGTACAATCACATAGGCGTCGACGAGGTGAAAAAGAAATTCACAGGCGGACTCGACTCCATCGGATTTGTACCTGACATCATCATGACGGACGAAGACCGGTCGATCGATCCGTTCTTTGTCGACCATGACGGATTCGGGAAATACTTCGACATAGACAACACTCCGATCATTGCGGCAGGAGTGCATTTCCCGGAGTGGCATGACTACAGGTCCATGCCTAACCTTGCCATCATCAAAGACCCTGTCGCCTATACGGAAAACATAGACATGGCTCTCGAGATGACTGGCAAGAATCTCGTGGAGGTCGAGTTGGACTACTACGACTATGACAGTCTCATAAGAGACGAGCTGCGCAGGCAGATAGCAAGACCTCCGTACATAGACAACACGGATCTCCACGAGACACGCCTCAGCCCGTCAGACTTCTCGACCATCTTCAAGGACTACAAGATGGTGCTGGCCATATCTGCTGCCTATCCTGACAGCAATACCAAGACAGGCAATCCGCGCATCGGCCTCTCCGCCACAAGGGGCATATATACCTTCGTCAACACTTCCGCCGTGCTTCTTCTCAAGCAGGACATGTTCGGTACGGAACTTCTCGACAAGGCATCCGACCCTCAGTTCACGTCTGTCAACTGCTGCTTCGCTGACGGTCGGGCAAAGACTCTCTGCGGCTACTTCACGTCGTGGGAGACGATAGAGAACGACCTTGTCGACTGCGCTCTGAAGATATTCAGCGGTGCTTCCCCGGCAGACCTCGGCGATATGGTCCACACCAAGGGCTGGTACATGGACTGGCAGGCGATGAGGCTGCTGGGCATGAAATACAAGGACTACAGCGACAGGTTCGAGATCGTCGGTGCTCCATTCAAGGCGAGACACCCGATACTCTACATGCTGATTTCCGTTCTCAGCATGCTCCTCTTCTGCATTGTCGTCATAATATGTTTCTATGCCCTGTACAAGTTCATGCACAGGAAACGTGACTTCCTATACCGTCAGCTCATACGGTTCAAGGAGGAGAGCGACCTCGTGCTTGCGGCATCAAAGGGACGGGTCATCCACGACTTGAACGAGATTTATGCGCTCAGGTCATATGTCCATCCTGACCATGATTATGAAATTGACCGAATAATCAAGGCCTACGAGGACTGCGAGGCTGAATTCTCCCAGAATGTCTATCTCACTTCAGACGGAGGACATTCCTACCAGTGGTGGGATTTCAGGATGAGGTCCTTCGACTCCTCTGACTTCAGTGAGGATGACATGATGGACGCCGCGATTGGAAAAGGAAAAGGAAAAGGAAAAGGAAAAGGAAAGACCGTTCATGCCCTCCTCGTCGACAACGACGAGGCCTTCAGGCGCAGACGGGACCTTGCGAGGGCCCATGAGATATCTGAGGATGCCGTCATGAAGGAGACCTTCATCATGAACATATCCCATGAGATGCGTACGCCTCTCAATGCCATAGTCGGATTCTCGCAGCTTCTCGCAGGCATGGGAGACGACATCTCCACCGAGGAACGCAAGGAGTTTGGCGGCTACATATCAGAAAACACCGAATCGTTCAGGAAGATAGTCGGGGACATGCTTCAGTTCTCCCTCCTCGAATCAGGCAAGGTCAAGATGAACCCGGAGAAGATAGCCCTCTCGGATTTCATGGATAAGCTCGGGCAGGAGTGGTCTGAGAAGGCGACGTCACAGGTACGGTTCATCATGAACGGAGGAAGGACGGACATAGTCATGGACAATGACGCGGCACACCTTCGTGAAGTGCTCGACCAGGTCCTTTCCAATGCATTCAAGTTCACTTCTGAAGGGGCCGTCACGGTGTGGTGGACCTATGACAGCGCCGACGATATGGTAGAGATATTTGTGGAGGACACTGGCTGTGGCATGCCTGAGGCCATGACATCTCTGATCTTCAATCTCTTCTGGAAGAGGGACGAGTTTGTGCCTGGCGTCGGCATCGGCCTGTCCATAGCCCGCTCGTATGTGGATATGATGGGCGGAAGGATGGAGGTCAGCTCCAAGGAAGGTGTCGGCACGAGAGTGATTGTCTCTCTGCCTGCGGACATCAGAGGATAAGTTCCTTTATCTCTGCCATGTATCTGGCAGCTATGATGGTGTCTCCCTGCCAGTCCCATGTCCCAGCAGGATACTGCCTGGAGTAGGAATCATATCTGTCGATGGCATTCTGGAGTGCCCAGAACCTCCGTACCAGCATTCTTCGAAGGGCATGGCTCTGATTTCCGTTCCAGACCTTCACGCCATAGTGACATACTGCGGCATTGCCTCTCAGTTCGAGGCACATGAGAGACCTGTCGCATAGATCTCTCAGTTGCACATAATCTTCATGGCTCAGGAATCTCCTGCATCTCCACAGCTTCCTGAATGATTTTCTTGCGGTTGAGGTGCAGTCGTCAGTCCATCTTGCAAGACAGTCGAGGAATTCCGCATCCATCTCTCCGTCAGGAGACATCGACGCGACCAGGTCGTTCCACCAGTGGAACTCCCTGTCCAAGCCATGGGCGAGATATACGCTGTCGCGGTCTGTCCACCGCCCGGAGACATGTTTCCAGTATGTCGACTCGTCTGTGAGACAGAACTCAGAGTGGTGCGTCGTGCTGAGATTCATCAGATACATCGTTCCGTCCAGGACTGCCCTGGATGCCTCGAATATCGGGCGCAGGCGCCTTGCGGCGCGGCGCCCGTAACGCTCCGTCAGGTACTCGCCCAGTATGTCGTCGGAGTCGGAGTGCATCAGTGCATAGATGTTGACTTCTGAAGGCGTGCCTGTAATCTCGGAGTCTCCCTTGCGGCTCGTCCTTGCGACCCATCCTGTCACGTCTTCGAAGTCCTTTACGGCGTTCCATCTCGATGCAAAAAAGTCGGGAAGGGTGTTGAGTATGACACCCTGTCCGCTGTACTCCCCGCATGCGTCGAACTCTACGAGAGTGGGATGTCCCAGTCTGCCGATATACTGATTGACAGGGTGGGTGATGAAGAAGTCATGAGGAGCATCCTTCACCATAAGCCCCATTCCATCGTGCCATTCGATGAGGCCGAAGCACTCGATTATCGCCTCGTATTCCTCAGGAGTGTAGGCAAAAGTCCTAAGCCACAGTTTCTTTCCAAACTCACCGCACACTACTTCCGACACTGTGCCGACTACCTTGGCAAGCCTCTCCGGGACAGACATCGTGGAAAACTGTTCCTCGACTCTTGCTCCTGATTCTATGAAGGTAAGTACAACTCCGTCGACAAAAGGACATTGCGACAGCATGTCCCTGTAGTCGTCTGCCATCCACTCCCAGAGCCCTGTCCTGTCGAGGTCGAGAAGGCCTGTGCCCGGATAGCGGAATTCGGAAGGGTAGTAGTCGGTGTCGTAAAGAGCATGGTCCCAGACGCACACTTCCGGGATGCCGGAATCGTGCGAGAGATCGGCAAGCCTGCGCACTGTCGCCATCCTGGAAGAGTCACGTACCTCGAAGAGATTCATCATCAGGTCGTGTGACAGCTGCACCTGGTTCACTCCGTCTGCGGCGCCTCTGACTATGGCAAGGGAGTCCAGACTCCAGCTGTCGGAGAGTATGTTGAGAGCCCGTATGTCAGATGCCGACGCTGACAGCGCCGGCATCGACATGAGAAGCAGTGCCTTCCAGAACTTTTTCACTTCATTACCTTCTTTGCCGCCTTGTTCCAGGCTTCTGACATCCTGAGGTGTGCGGGCATCGTAGGATGAATGCCGTCCCACATCCAGTATCTGGAGTCGACCGACTTGTCGTGGGCGTAGATGTCCTCGAAAAGTTTCTCGAAGTCGACCAGGACCAGTCCGTACTCGTCAGCGAGCCTGCGCACGATCTGCGCCTCCTTCTCGACAACCTTGACCCTGTCCTTATATTCGTCCTTGATCACCTGAGTGCCGGTATTGGAGCAGAACGGGGTGCAGAGCACCATCTTCGTGTCCGGGTCAGCTGCGAGTGTCTTCTCGATGATGGACCTGTAGGAAGCCTCCCATCTGGCGAAATCGAAGTCCTCTGTCGTGTGCCTGCCCACGTCATTGATGCCTATGAGCACGGACACGACTGAAGGCCTCAGCGCAAGGACATCGTCATCCCATCTCTCGACCAGGCGCGGCATGTTGTTTCCTCCGATGCCTCTGTTGTAGAAGGTATAGTTCCTTTCCGGGTACTTCACCTGCCAGTACTGAGCGCAGTTGCCGGCATATGAATGCCCCATGATGTGATTCATGTCGTAGTGGTTCCTCTCTGCACAAGGCCTGCTGTCGGCCTTTGCCCATCCTCCGTCCGTGATGCTGTCACCGATGAAGATTATCCTCTTGCCGGGCTTTCCTGTGTCACCTCTCTTCTCGAACGCATCGTAGATCGTCTGTGCGATCACCTTATGCCCTGCAGCATTGGGGTGAATCCCGTCGGGGAACATCTCGCCATGGCCGAGGAGGGGAGTGCGGAGGTCGATGAAGTCGAGCCACCTGCGCACTGCCACGGCCTTGATCTCAGGGATGATCTGGTTCACGATCGTGGTGTCCACTATGGTGCCGGGCTCGATCGGGCCGTCATTCCTTACGGGAGTCGGGGTCATGAGATAGATGCGCGGGTGGGAAGGCAGCTTCTGGAGATCGTCGACCATCTTTCGCATGTCTTCATGGAAGGCAGTGCGGTCAGTCCAGTTCATTGGCTTTGAGTCGTTGGTGCCGAGCATGATGGTGACGATGTCGGGAAGGAATGCCTTGACGTCAGAGTACATCTGCTCTTTCATGTACGGAAAATCACCGGTATCCATCATCACTCTCCATCCGTAGCCGAAGTTGCGTACGTCGTAGTCCGGCCCGAGCATCTTGCCGAGCAGGAAAGGGAAAGCGTTTTCCTCCCTGTCCTCGCAGCGCGCACCGTAGGTGATGCTGTCGCCTATGCAGGCTACCTTGACCGGCTTCGAGGAAGTGAGTACAAGAATCAGTGTCGCGAAGTAGAGTAACCGTTTCATATCCTATCTGTGTCTGAATGCGAGTTCTTTCTCGAGGTCGGCTATGGTCACTCCCATCTGCTCGAGGAGCACGAGGTAGTGGTAGATCACGTCCGAGGCCTCGTAGACAAACCGGTCGCGGTTGCCGTCGACAGCCTCGATGATGCTCTCAGTGGTCTCCTCACCGACTTTCTTTGCTATCTGCTTGACGCCCTTGATGAAGAGCTTGGTGGTGTAGGAGCCCTCAGGCATCTCGCGGTGCCTGCCCTGGATCACTTCCTGGAGTATCCTGATGAAGCCCTCATCCTCCGGGGTGTCGAAGCAGCTCGTGGTGCCCCTGTGGCAGGTCGGCCCGTCAGGGATGGCCTTGATGAGAAGGGTGTCGGAGTCGCAGTCCTTGTACATGGACTTGACATGCAGGTAGTTGCCACTCGTCTCGCCCTTGGTCCAGAGCTCGTTTCTGGAGCGGGACCAGAAAGTGACGAGGCCCGCCTCAGAGGTCTTCTCGAAAGCCTCTTCGTTCATGTATCCGAGCATCAGCACCTTGAGGGTGCGGTCGTCCT
>R20__coassemble_1956_pt1 | contig 10089 bp, 7 predicted proteins | sample R20__metabat2_low_PE_021 | metagenome-assembled genome bin R20
AAACAACTATAGGACAGCCTCTTAAGTTTATGAACACTTCAGTTTCAGTTGTATGGGCGGATGAATCATCAATGCCTCCGATAATGAAAAACCGCGAACTTTGTCAATTGGAAAATTTTTACTACATTGCAGATATTCAATTATTTATATACACATCATATACAAGGACAAAGTAAACAGTAACCGAAAAAGCATCTTTAATGAACCGTACTCCGATCTCCTCCTCCGAACTTCGAAAGTTGTTCCAGAAGGACTTCCCAGAGATTTATGAACTTGCTTCAAGTAATGATTTCAAGGGTTTCCATTCTGAACTTCACCGTATTCTCCAATCCTCCTCACAGAAACCCTTCTCACAATTTCTGCTTACCCTTGCAGAAAACGAAGGCTCCGTTATCCTCGACCTTCCATCCGGGACAGACATCACTCTATCGACATTATCCTATCTGTACCGTTTTCTTAAAGGGGACAAGGATTCAGAGCAATTCTCCGACGGTGCTCTGGACATATTCTTCACGCTTCACGCGCTTGAAAGGGAACGTCTGAAACCATCAAGACGTACCGTACTTCATTGGATGGCCAGATGGCCCAACGGGACGGACATCGCCGTTTTGGAGCATCGCGAGGCAAACAAACGGAGAATTATCGCACATCTTTCAGAAAAAATCTCCTCCGGCCACAGGAAATCAGCAAAGTATTATTTCGATGAAGGTCTGACCGAAGAGCAGAAACGGGACCTCGTATCCATGTGGTGGAATGATGTTGCCTTCCACCTTGCAATGGCGGCCCGTACACCAAAAGAAATCGACGCCCTCCTCGGGGGCTCTCTTTCCCCGGAAGAAAGGGCACTATACAAAATGGCAGCGAAAAAAGGTATGCCATTCTTCCTGACCCCCTATTACGCATCGCTTCTCTGCACTGACGGCGTGTCTTATGACGACCGTGCTATCCGAAGTTATGTGATGTATTCGAAGGAACTCGTTGACACCTTCGGCAGCATCAAAGCCTGGGAGAAGGAAGACATTGTGGAAGACGGGGTTCCGAATGCCGCAGGCTGGCTTGTTCCGGGAGGTGACAATATCCACAGGCGTTATCCGGATGTTGCAATTCTGATTTCAGACACCCTGGGCAGGTCTTGCGGCGGACTGTGCGCATCCTGTCAGAGAATGTACGGATTCCAGAGCAGAAAACTGCATTTCGAACACGAGCATCTTGCTCCGAAGGAGTCGTGGCCGCACAAGTTAAAATCCCTGATACATTATTTCGAGACAGATACCCAGATACGTGACATACTCGTAACTGGAGGCGATGCTCTAATGAGCAGGAACCATTCCCTCGAACTGATTCTCCACGAAATCTGCCAGATGGCCCTTCGCAAACGCGAGGCGAACAAGGCAAGGCCCGATGGAGAGAAGTACGCAGAGATTCAGAGGATACGCCTAGGGAGCCGCCTCCCGGTCTATCTCCCAATGAGGGTGAATGACGATTTGGTTCAGGTGCTGAAACGCGCGAAGGCCGAAGGTGAAAAGGCTGGAATCAGCCAGTTCATAGTCCAAACGCATTTTCAGACGCCGTTGGAGATTACTCCCGAATCGGCCGATGCCGTGAAAAAGATACTTTCTGCCGGATGGCGGGTGACTAACCAGATGGTCTTCAATGTGGCAGCGTCCAGACGCGGGCATACGGCAAAGCTCCGCTCTGAGCTGGCAAAGCTGGGCGTTGAATGCTATTACACTTTCTCCGTCAAGGGCTTCGATGAGAACCGTCCTGTATTTACTCCCAACAGTCGTTCCGTGCAGGAAGCAGCCGAAGAGAAATGCTGGTTCGGCAGCACGGACAGGAATGTCCTGAATCTTCCGGGCATAGGCAAGAGCATGACCTTCGATTACGTCGGGCTGTCCGAAAACGGATGCCGTATTCTCTGCTTCGACCACGATAGGACAAGGGCTCACAGCCCTGTCATAGAGGAATATGATAAGGTGTATATTACGGAGAACCGTTCCATCGCCGATTACCTCCGTCAACTCAGGGATATGGGAGAAAGGCTGGAAGAATACAAGGATATCTGGGGCTACATCCACAGTGAAACAGAGCGCCGGGACCCTGCTTTCGAATATCCAGACTTTGATTTCCGGGTGACGGGCGAATTGTCGAATTTTGCAGTTTCCGGTTCGGTGTTCATCAACGGCCACTGCGTTCTCGAAGACGGCAATCTCGGCAAGGAAGCACTCAAGACCACAGGTCGCGCGATGAGATCGTAATCGGCAATTATGCGGCTTACTCCGTCATCACTACGTATGGTTGACCGTTCGAGCGGTTAGGCCACCAGAATCTGAACGGATGATAATACTCGGACGAGTCACCGATGTCGAACGGGTAAGTGTCCTCTCCCACAATGAGAGCCGCCACTACACCATAAGCCTGACCGGAAACAAACGTGCCATAGCCTGTACCATTGAATGTCATTGTCTCCACATCCGCAGGATACGTGCCTATTTCGATGACCGAAGCAGGCTTCTCTGAAGGGTTGACCAACTGCTTGTCAACCATGTAATGCCTGCCATAAAGGTCTTTGAGACCCGAATTCACGTAATTGTTGTATTCGGCTCCTGTGGGGTCCGAGCCGTACGGATCGAGTATGTACTTGATATCGTCTCCGGTATAAATCAGAAGGGCTACCTTCATATCCTCCACACATCTGCCGCTTAGGGTGATATTGTAGTCTATCCCTTTCACACTCATAGGAACCGAAGTCTGCACAATGTTCCCGTTTGCAAGTTCAATGCTCATCTCCGGACTCCAATTGTACCTTGTGATGATAGTGGAACTTGTGGTTTCGGGTCTTATATACCTTTCCCACACCGGGTCCAAATCCACCTTGGCGGTAAGGTCAGTGAATTTTTTGGAACCGAGCAGACAGGTAAAAGACGGCGTAACCTCAAACTCCGGTGTCAGTGACAGCTTTCTGCCGCCCTTACTGTTAAAAGTGGTGGCGAATTTATAGGTCAGTTCATTGTCAAGTCCCAGACCGCACATCGCATAAAGCGATATGTTGGTTATGACCCCCAAACTGCCGTACGCGTACAAAGAGCCTTCAGCTCCGTCGGAATCGATATTGAATTCCGTAGGATTTTCTATGGCCGGTTTCAGCCAACGCAGAGTGGCGCCGTCACCCTTATTGTAAGCAAGAGAATATGTTCCCAACTTTTGCGACGCTGTGAAACTTGCCGACACTTTCATTTCACCGCCCACGCCAACTTTTGCGTGCAGAACGATCTGTGGCGTGACGAGGATTCCGGGGGCTACCGGGAACGGAAGGACGTTGATGGTATAGAGTCTTACGTTACGCTCTATATTGCCATCCATTTTCAGTGTTGTGCCGAGAGAAAATTCTATCTCCGGAGTAACGGTGAACTGCATATATTGGAATTCGCCCTGCATGTAGCGGATGGCCACGCGGGTATCGAGAGAGATGGAGCCTCCGACAGAAATTTCGACGTTTTCACCTTTGCTGTTCAGACTGAGAGCAGGAGATTTGAATTTGTGCTTCATCACGGCCTTTGTGTCCAGTCCATACATATCCGCCACCATTTCCTCGCTCAGAAGAATCTCTCCACTGCGGGAAACGGCAAAAGGCATTTCCTCCCCCTGTTCGTTGACGATGGATGAAATATAGCTTGTGATATCCAGAGGAATACCTCCATTCTCGTTTAATTCGCCGTTACGGTCAATCAGAGGTTCGCCTACTGTCAGTTCCTCATACGGAGCGGCAACGTTGGGGTCGGGAACGGCCACAACCTCATAATAATCATCGCTCATATGAATGACAGTCTGGATTCTGTAAACACCTCCACTGGGGAGCAATTCTGAAGTTTCATCGAAAAGAAGCCAGTTCCCCTCGACAGGGTCAAGGTCCTTATGCATCATCATATCCAGAGTCGGCATCCTCAAATCGGATGTTAGACCGTATTTGTTGAGAGTCTGCACTTTTGTTCCATCTTCCCAATATACATAACCGGGAGTGGATGAAAGGATGGATATCTTATCAAGTTTTTCGGCAGTCATAATCTGCGCCTGTGGTCTCAATTTGCCGACAGAACCGGCTGGCGACTCACGTGAGGAAATGTCTCCCACCGGGTAAACCACACTGCGTTTTAGAATCTTCCCGCCGGCAGTCCCGGCAGTCTTGACGATTTTGCCACCTTCGTCATCTATGAAAGTGATTTCAAATCCCTTTGTATATTCCCGGGCAGGAACGATTAGAAAGAAAATGCCCTTCTGACCGGAAACCATTACCAAACCGTCACCGAGGTCAAGCGTGATTTTATCTCCGCCTCCGGCAATGACGGCATTCGGGGAGCCTCCGTTCCAAGAGAGTGTCATCTTTCCGCAGACTGCTGCTCCACTGAGATCACGGAATTCAACCGTTTTGACTTTTGTTTCTTTTTCGAACAATTGCCCGATTTTCAGGATTGCCATTGCATTTCTGAAAGTCAAGCCCCTGGCAGCGTCTCCTGTCGCCAGCATTATGTTGCATTGCGGATCAGGTTGCGGAACGCCATTGGCGACAACGTATTTCTGAACCGCAGGAAAATCAATTGTTACGGCATCGGAAGATACAGATGCGCCTTCCTGGAATGGGCTGTAGGCCGTCAGGATGCCGGATGGGATGGCAGCATCCGATTTGAAGATAGCCGTTTTGCCGTCGTTCGAGATGTCTTTCCCGCTGACATTGAAAATGACATTGGTACTGCCGGTCCCGAAAATTCCTATCCTTTCCCCGTCCTGCCACTTATTGTCCAAACAGATTCCGGGATTGTCTATCGGGCTCGCCTTGACATATGCGGTTTCGTTGTCGATTGTAGCAAGCAGGCCATTGCAGGTGTCATTGATGACGGTTTCTTTCGAGCACCCGGAGAGAATGATGGCGGAAAGAATTATTATGTTGAAATACTTTTTCATAATCATTGATGGCGTTCTAATGAGGTTAATCCCAATCTATTACATCATCATACGGGTAATCTTCTCCCGAAAGGACTGCGTCGGAGTCTGCCACCGGGAAGCGGCCCCAACTGTCGGCGTCAAGCACGGAATTGACCCTCACCCAGACCTTTCTCGCTTTCCCGACACCGGAGGGGCGCGGGCTGGAAGTTATTGTCAGAGTGATGGCGTCTTTCTTGACAATGGTCAGCCACGACCCGTCGTCATCCCCGCTCAGGGCCCTGTCAATTTCAAAAGTCCAATCATAGCAGTTGTTGCGGAGCGTCACGTCCACCGTTCCTCCGGCGGGACTGATTAGAACAGGCTCATCCGGAACTGTAAAACCCGTCTTGCTTTCCTGCAGCACCTGAAAAGTCTTGTTGAAAATGTCCTTTACAGCAATGGTGACAGAACAGGTCCTTGGCACCAGATACATGTACTGGCCGTTTTCATAAGTGGGAAGATAAGGCTCCAAATCCACAAGAATCCTTGATTCCTCCTTTGTTACTTTGCACCAAGTCGCATCGGACGCAACGGTCCAGTCGTCCACATTGGTTTCGTATAATATCTCGAAACCCGGGGGGAGTCCTTCCGAGCCACAATTGAACGTATAGATATCCAATACATTTGCCTTAAAGAATGGCGAATCATCCGGTTCGTCGGGCTGATCCGGAGTATCAGGAGTGTCAGGTGTATCGGGTGTGTCAGGTTGTTCTTTCTTCTCTTTATCTGGTGTAGGATTCGGCTTTTCGCAGGCACCAAAGGCGAGCAAAGCCGCAAAGAATGCGAATGTAACGAGTAATTTTCTCATAATGAGTCTTTTACATAGCCAGTTGAACGATACAAATATAATCAATATTTGTATATGCACAAAGCGACTCCGGTTTACGTTTTATGCGGATTCAGCTTTATATGTGCCTATATTCCGTGTTCTGCCATTTCCCGCCGAGGAAACGATGCATTTCCTCCACAAGGTGGTCCCAGCGCAATGCGTCACGCCTGTCAGGGAAGAATTCAATGAATTCACCTTTGATAAAGGTGTAGAAGCGACTTATGTCGGTACACATACCGAAAGTAGGCAGTGATGCTGGGTTTATGTCGAATTTCAATGGACGTCCATCCTGGCACCCTTCGAAATGAAGACCCTTCGTATCCAGAGAGAGAATCCCGTCTCCGCAGATGCGGGACGTTTTCCCGAGTCCGAGTTTCCTGAATTCCGGAAGCCTTCCGATGCGAACGTGACCGGAGTAACGGAACCCTGGCTTTCTCACCTCTTCCGAGGCGTTCGAGCGTTCCATAATGGTCCAGTCTGTGACAAGCTGCGGACATACGGAGCCCTCTCCCACAGCGGATATGTTATATTTGTTGTCAATTGAAATTGTGTTTCCGCACTCGGTGCATCTCATTGTGTCACCTTCACAGAGCATCTTGTGCGTGGCACCGCATTTCGGGCACATATAAAGGAGAGTGTCGAGTTCCGCTGCCATTCCGTCGCCATTATCATCGTAAGAGTATTGCTTCTCTTTGTTCCAGATGTAGTCGTCGTGGGCAAGCAGACTGTTCATCCTGTCCTCGATTTCTTCAGGGCTTAATCCCGAAAGCTCTTCGCCTGTGAACATCTGGTCCACCACCACTTCTGTTTTACCGTTTCTTTGTTTTAGATAATGCTTTGTGTTCGCAAGATATCCGCCGGAGATTTTGGTGTAATATACATTGACTCCGAGCTTTTTCAGAAGCGCGCCGCCTCCCGGCATTACAGGCTGTGCCATCCCGGTGATGCTGCTCATCCCTTCGGGCATTATGCAGATGCAGCCGCCCTGACGGATTATGTTCATCATCTGTTTGATACTGTGAACATCGGGTGTGAAATTCTTTTTGGGGATGACTCCGACGGCGTTGAGAAGAATGCTGGTCGGCCAAAGGAAGAATTCATTGTAGCCCACGACGTAATTGAGCTTGCGCGGCCAGCAGGCAGGTGCCGTATACAGATAGTCGATTCTGCTTGCGTGGTTGCTGATAAGCACGAATGGACCTTTGTCTTTACCGGGGAATGCTCTGTAAGTAAAAGTCGGAGACAGCTTTTTGCTGAGGATCGGCATCACCAGCTTGACCATAATGCTGTATATAAGTCCCGGAGTCTGTGCCTGCCGTCTGGCAAGTTTCTGGGCAATGGTTGCTCTCATATTAGGTTTTGGTACTGAAATGTTTTGCAATACGTGCAAATATTTACATAAATTCTGTTTTGCGTCAATATGATTGAGTGCCAGCACTCTTGCACAGCAGCGAAGCGAAGGTGCAAGTATGCGTTCTTGGGACAGGCAGCGTGAAGACCGAAGCTTGCGAGGTCTTGACGATGCCGAGGATTCAAGTTAAACTTGCATCTATGAAAGTCGAGGAATGCATACTCACCCTGCTAGTGGAACATAACGGAGGACGGACTGCAGAGCAGCTGGCCGATGAAATCAACCGCCGGAGCGCCGCCGAGGCGTTTCCCAGTGGGGAACTTATCCCAGAGGACCTCTCCGAGGCCCACTATGAATTGATGGTCTTTAATCGTCCTGGCCAAATTTGATCTTTGATTTTTCGAACCTTTCAGCAGCCTTTGCCCTCTCACGTTCCTTCTCGGCCGCGGCCCTTATCAACCGGTCTCTTTCAAGTTCTCCTTCGGCCACATCGGGAAGGCAAAGCAATATAATGACTCCGACAACGGCCGCACCGATCCACCAATACCTGAACAAAAGGGCCATGGCCGCGCTGAAGACGACGAGGTATCCCAGCCCAAGCACAGGTATCCCCAGGATAATGAGAAGAATGGCAAACACTATGTTTTCAGGCTCTTTTGTCTTGAATAAGGAAACGATGAGCCGTATCGTGAGGGCGAAGTATACCAGGAACAGGACTGTCCCAATCATGCTGAAGAGCTCTGAAGTGAGATCTCCGTTAATAAACCATGATGCGGTATCCACTCCTATCCAGAAGATATAGACATCCATAAGGATGAGGGATATCACAAGAGCGAGCCTTCCGGTCCATCCCACGAAGATGGTGGATAAGACGCCGATGAACCCGAGTATCAGAAGGGCCAGAATGAGCCACCTGCTGAACAGCCAGCGGTCCTTGCCGTGGATATCAATGCCCTTTTGGTTCTTCAGGCGTGCCGTGAGGGTGTCCACTGTGCCATCAGGGTTGTCTTCTGAGAGCTTGAGGTTACTGGCCTGGGTATAATAGGTATTCTTGCCGTAGGTTACGGCAACGTTCTCCACGAGGAGATGGAGCAGCCTGAGGGAATCCTTTTTCACCTCCTTCAGGCAGACGTTTTCACCATTTCTCACAAAGATGGTGTCAATCTTGGTCTCGCTGGCATTCTTTTTCTTGCTTGCGCCGTAACCGGCCGATACGGACTTGTCTTTGATTCCGGATACAAAAGCAACGCTGTCTTTGCCGAAGATGTTGTCAATGACATAGTTCTGAGCTGATGCCATGAGTGGCAGGCATACTAATACAAGGGTAATGATGGCCGTTTTGAGTTTCATATTCTTCAAATTAAAATTCCAGTTTGTCCCCTTCTTCCTCCATGACAGCGTACTTGGCCCTGTTGAGCCAACTTTCCTTTACTTCATGAGCAAAATTACCTCTTCTTCCGCAGATTACCAAACTTTCCCGACATTGTTTGAACTTGAGCCCGTGGCGGGCAAGAAAGTGACGGTCAATTTCACCGCGCCCGAACTCTCCTCGCTTGGCGGACTGACACTCGTTCGCGAATATGAAAAGTCATCAAGCCGCATCATAGAACGCATCGAGTCCTGCATCAAAGATCCTCGCTGGGAGCCGATGGTGATACACAGCCAGACGGAGATGCTACGCCAGAGGACATACCAGATAATGGCCGGCTTCGAGGATGCCGACGACTGCGACAGGCTCTGCAGCGACGGAATCCTGAAGATGTTTGCGGGGCGCTCGGCATCCGATGAGATTGACCTCGCCTCCCAGCCTACGATGACGCGTCTTGAGAACCGCCTGTCCCGCAAGGAGCTGTTCGACATCGGAGATGCCTTCATCGATGACTTCATCGCCTCGTATGACTCCGAGCCCGATTCCATCATCATCGATGCCGATGACACGAATGCCGACACATACGGCGCACAGCAGCTCACCCTGTTCAACGCCTATTACGGAGAATACTGCTATATGCCCCTCCTGCTGTTCGAAGGCCGCAGCGGAAAGCTCATCCTCCCGATACTCAGACCGGGGTGACTCCCATTTCTGCTCTCACGACTTCATGGACTGGGCCACAGACCGTCAGGACGGCATCCACTTCATCACCGGGCTTGCCGGCAACAATCCCAAACGGCAGAGTATCTACGGAACTACACTGGCATTGCTGACTTCACAGCTTTTCAAGCAGATTAACAATCCGGGGAAATGGCATTCCGGCGTTCTGATAGACGAGTTGCCGACAATATATCTGAAGGGGTTGGATAACCTCATCGATACCGGCAGGCAGAACAAGGTTGCCACTGTCATCGGAGCGCAGGACAGGTCGCAGCTGGTTCGTGACTATGACAAGAAAGAATCCGATGTCATCTTCAATACGGTCGGAAATCTGTTCGCCGGAGCCGTCAAAGGTGATACGGCCGCGGAACTCAGTAAGTCTTTCGGAAAGGAAGACCGTGAACAGCGTTCATATCAGGAAGGAGACCATCAGACCATACGACATATTCCTATCAGTTACGGGAGTTATTGCCTCCGCATAAGATTGAGGCTCTGTCACAGGGATATTTCTGCGGCTATGTTGCCGACACATTTAAGCAACACGTGCACCCAAAGACGTTCTGTGGTGAAGTGCAGGCAGGAGACCCGCTGATTCATTATGAAGATATCCCGAAGATTCTAGACCTTCCGCGCGATGAGATTGACCGCCTGGTCGAGGAAAATTATCGGCAAATCCGTGAAGACGTGGTTAATATCGTAAGTTCCGAACTAGAAAAGCAGAATCGTGGAGAGGAAGAAGGCGATGATTAGGGTCCATCCGTATGGACGGATGAACACAACTGGGTTGCGAAACTGTAAAGTTTACGAAGAATTCAGCCCGACATTTCTGCCGGGCTGAAA
>R20__coassemble_1981_pt1 | contig 10013 bp, 3 predicted proteins | sample R20__metabat2_low_PE_021 | metagenome-assembled genome bin R20
TGCAATGGGGTATTAGCTCAGTTGGTATGAGCGCTTGCATGGCATGCAAGAGGTCATCGGTTCGACTCCGATATACTCCACGTGGATTTCCTAGAAGGGCTCAGGAACCTGAGACACAATACATCTTATAATGACGGGACAGACAGGGTACGGTTTGTCCTGTCTTTCAATTCTGACGAAGAGGCTTCTCTGCGAGTGACGGATGAAAGCGGTCGTCCCTGCCTCCCGGATTACAGACATTTCAGCGGCAGCACTTCCATTCTTCTGAGAAGCATCTCGCAGATCCGTCAGACCCAGAGATTCAACATCCAGTGGGGGACAGAGTCTGCGGACGAGGTCTCGGTCGCGTCCAACCGCCACCTCATCTATCAGATGCTTGACTGTCCGGACCTCTATCTGCAGGACGGCAAGGAACTGCGTCATATCTCTGCCGACACTGACAAGACATGGACCCTGGCTTGCCACATCTCCGCGGATTACAAGCCGGAGTTTCTCCTGAAATCAGGTGGCGACACTCTCAAATCTCCAAAGCTCCTCACTGATTCATTTGCACTTTCTGGAGACACGATAGTGAAGATGGAGCCGGTGGGCGAGAATTTCTCTGCCCTCAGGCATTTCTGCACGAAATTCAACAGAGACCTCCTTGAGAAATACCTGTCAGTCCTTTGCTCAACTCTTGACAATGTCCTGATAGAGTCTGATTCGGAGACCGTCCTTTCTGACAGCCAGCCTCTGGCTGCCAGGGCGACTCTTGTGATTGAGAGGGTGGATGCCGACAACTCACTGTACCTGAAAGTGGTCCAGTCGGTACCGGGCATCGAACCGGATTTCCTCCAGGACTTCCATCTCAGCCATGTGGCAGTGAAGACGGGAGCATCCGAGATCACCATCCGTCCTCTTGAGCTCGCAGACATCGAGAGCTCCTGCCGTGAGCTTCACCAGAAGATAGTCCGCAGCTGCCCTTCCAAGGCCCAGTCCAAGGATGTGTACCGTGACGGTGACACCTTCATCATCCCTGCCCATACAGCCGAGGCCTTTCTTTTCAGCAACCTGCAGTCCCTTGCCCAGACTTACAAGATACTTGGTGCGGACAAGCTCAGCGGATACAAGATCCGTCCTGTCCAGCCAAAGCTCAATGTGAAGATCGGCTCAGGCATCGACTTCCTTGAAGCGGACGCCAGCATAGACATCCAGGGCGAGCAGTTCACGCTCGCCGACTTCCTGCGCATGTACAGGAAAGACAACTATGTGGTCCTCTCTGACGGTGACAGGGCCATAATCGATGAGGGCTATGTCCGCAAGCTGGAACGTCTCTTCTCAAAGGGCAAGAAAAAGAACGGCTACAAGGTCTCTTTCTTCGACCTTCCGGAGGTCGCGGCCCTTCTTGGCGAGGTGCCGGAGTCGGGGGCCATGGCGCGGAGCAGGGCATTCTATGAAGGCTTCAACGCCCTGGGGTCGTCCCGTGCCCGCATCAGCGGTGTCAATGCGGAGCTGAGACCATACCAGCGCGACGGTGTCAAGTGGATGAAGTACCTCTATGAGAACTCCATGGGCGGCTGCCTTGCCGACGACATGGGCCTTGGCAAGACGGTCCAGACCATTGCTGTCCTCGCATCGGCCTATGCCAATGGACAGACTCTTCCTTCCCTGATCGTGATGCCGAAGAGCCTCATATTCAACTGGCAGTCGGAGCTCGTGAAGTTCGCACCGCAGCTCAGCGTCGGCACATATTATGGCCAGCAGCGAGACATTGCGGCCATCACCTCCCACCAGGTCGTGCTGACTTCCTACGGTATGGTGCGCAGCGACATAGAGAAGCTCCGCGACATGGACTTCCATATGGTGATACTCGACGAGTCGCAGAACATAAAGAATGCCGCCGCCCAGATGACGCAGGCCGTGCTCCTGCTCAAGGCAGAGAAGCGCTTCGCGCTCAGCGGCACGCCGGTGGAGAACAACCTTACGGAGCTCTACTCTCTGTTCCGTTTCCTCAATCCTGCCATGTTCGGCACCATTCAGGAATTCACGGAGCGCTATGTGGTGCCTGTCCAGAAAGACGGTGACACTGAGATACTGGAGGAACTTCGCCGCAAGATATATCCTTTCCTTCTCCGGCGAACCAAGGCTGAGGTCCTCAAGGACCTTCCTGAACGCATCGACCAGAAGATATACGTGGACATGTCGCCGCAGCACGCGTCGTTCTATGAGCAGAGACGCCGCTATTTTGCGCAGACGGTCCATGAAGGCATCGCAGAGAACGGCATAGGCAAGTCTCAGTTCGTGATTCTCCAGGCCCTGAGCGAGCTCAGGAGGATAGCTTCCATACCGGAGAGCATGAGTGACCATGCCATAGCCTCGTCCAAGATTCCTGTTCTGATGGAGTCTCTCGAGGAGGCTGTCGCCAACAGGCACAAGGTCGTGGTGTTCTTCAATTTCATCGCCGGCATCGAGATGGTGGGGGAGATGCTCGAACGCTCCGGCATAGGCTATGCCGTGATGACAGGCGCCACCCAGGACCGTGAGGGCATTGTCAGGCGCTTCCAGACCGAAGGGGACTGCCGTGTGCTCCTTATGACCCTGAAGACCGGCGGCGTCGGTCTCAACCTGACCGCCGCGGATACGGTCTACATCTTCGAGCCTTGGTGGAACAAGGCAGAGGAGGAGCAGGCCATCGGCCGTCTCCACCGCATAGGCCAGAAATCCACGGTGGTGACTTTCTCCATGATCACCAGAGGCACGATAGAGGAGAAGATAGCCATGCTGCAGGAGCAGAAGTCGCAGCTCGTCGATGCCCTCATCAGCTCTGACGGCCAGATGGGCAAGCAGTTTACAGAAGAAGAAATCGACTTTATCCTGAGATGACGCCTTTTACTGAACTCAAAGTCCTTGACAAGAAGACGTTCCAGAGTGCGGCAAGCGAACTTTGCGGCGCCACCAAGGCACAGCTGACAGAGATGCTTGCCGAGCTGCAGAAGTATGTACCGGGCCCATATGTCATAACCATGGGCGGGAAGGAGGTCCCTGACCCTGACACCTATATCTGTCCCAGGAAGTCTTATACATGGAAACTGGCGGAAGTCGCCAGGTATGTCGCGCTCTTCTTCCATAATCCAGCCAATCTCAAACTGTACTGGGACAGAGTGGACGGCATGTATCTCTCGCTCGTCAGGATTCTCGCACAGGAAGGATATGTTGCGGCCGTTAAGCTTCAGGCACTTGGCTTCTCGGACATAATAAAAGTCACCAGGAGCCGTTACTACTACGAGAACAGATGCTCGGTCGTCGAACATGCGGTTTGGTTTGAGGCAGTCACTTCTCAAGCTCCGGGCCGTGACTGGTGGGAGACTGTTTCGTATCTTCACCTCAATCCCCGTGTCGCTCCTGTAGCGGTCAGGTCCCTTGGGCTTCTGAGAAATCCATACCTTGAGACTTTGCCAGACGGACTTGCCGTGAGATCGGCAGAGGCTGAGGCAATCGGCAGTGTCCCTCTGATAGAGGCCGTGATCAAGCAGGGCACGCTCAAGTTCAGCACCGCAAAGGTCACTGCGGCTTCATCACTGAAGTTCATGAAGAGCCTCCCGATTCCTGACGTGATGCCGGACTTCACCGAGCAGGGGGACAAGTTCAATTTGGGACAGGTGTTCCTCCCTCTTTTCAATCTGCTCCCATTCAGCAAGATGGGAAAGACACCCCCGGAAGTGCTGAAGAAGGCGACGGAGCTGCTCTTCAGTCTGTACGTCGAGCTGCTGCTGCCTATGCTGCTTCCACACATAAAGGGACTGAAGCCGGTCTACACAAGGGTCTGCTGCCCGTATTTCCTCATGGCGCTGAAGCAATATTTCAATGACGGACGCAGCGATTGGCTCGACCTTGATGCTGTGACAATGTGGCTGGCGCTTTGCGCCAATCTTACCATTGACAGCCGTGGGATCTCCTCGATGCGCTTGGAGGATACATTTACAGGGGATGCTGTCACTCTGGACAGGACCGCGCATCTTGAAAGGGAGCTCCTGGCATCCCTCTGCATGTCCATGTATGCCCTCGGCATGGTGGAGTTGGCAATGGAGGTGAAAGACGATTATACTGCCCTCTTCGACCATGTCAAGGCGGTGCGTCTCACAGCCCTCGGCCGATACGCATTTGGCCTCGAGAAGACCTACAAGGCCCCTGAAATCAAGAATGAAACTTTGTTCGAGCTCGACGAGAGCCGCCTGATAATCCGTTCGCTCAAGCCAGGCAATCCGTACGAGAGCCTCCTCAGAGACACTTCCGTGCCGATAGGCAACAACCGTTTCCTCATGAGCCCGGAGTCTTTCCTGAAGAACTGCAAGACGACGACTGACGTGAAGGAGAAGACTGACTTCTTCTACCAGTATGTCTGTGCCGACCCGCCCGCAGTATGGCAGGATTTCTTCAAGACCATCAAGCACCGCTGCCATCCTCTGAATGCAGAGAAGGCCGGGTACGACATCTATACCATCGACCCGTCAGATACAACCCTCATTGACATCCTCACCTCTGACCCGTTCTTCAAGGACCTGGTCATAAGGGCGGAGGGATATCGTATCCTCGTGCCGATTTCCAGGAAGACCTCTTTTGTCAACCATCTCAAAACTTACGGTTATCTATTGTAGCCATGCCACACACTTCTGTCATAACGTCCCTGGCAGCCATTGCCCTTCTGGCATCATGTTCAGGTCAGTACGGCAACATCGCCCTCAACAAGAAAGCATATCACAGCTCGGCCTTCAACTACGACCTCACTGCCCAGCTTGCAGTCGACGGCATTGTTTCTGATGAGGAGCCGTCTTACTATACCATAGAAGTCAACGGCAGTGAAATCGCCAAGGAAGACATGCCGTGGATGTTTGACTACAGGTCGATTTGCAAGTTCGACGTGAGCGGCAGCGACGTCGACCTCGTGGTCAGATTCCACAATATGGACATCCGGGCCGACAGCCTGGAGTTCCTCACGCTTGCCCACGGCCCCAAGGCTCAGGGCGGGCCGGCATGGATTGAGGTCAGTGAGGACGGAGAGACTTGGGAAAGGGTGGCGTCATATGATGACGAGTCCATGCTTGGCGAGCGTGACAGACAGTGGTACCGCCATTCAAGGGTCACGCTTCCCCGGCCTATGAGCGTCGCCGCCTTCCGGTTTGTGGCGCAGGGCGGCAACTTCGAGTCATGGGAGATCAGCAACCTCGACTTCTTCCTCGGCGGGGAACAGGTCGACGTTTACAATGCCGTGAAGTTCTCAAGCGTATGGATGCCCCGAGGCACAGGAGACGAGTGGATATACGTCGACCTTGGTGACAGGCTCTCTTTCAGCAAGGTCATTCTTGACTGGCTCGAAGCTCCGACTTCTGGCGAGGTCCTTGTCTCCGACGATGCCTCCACCTGGAACCATGTGGCATCATTTACGGAAGAACGAGAGATAAGCGCCAAGGCTGTTGCAAGGTATGTCAAGGTTGCGTGCGGCCCTTCCGCCGACGGCAGGCGCATCGCCTTGCGCGAGATGCAGGTCCTCGGCAGGGAGAAGACCCCAACTGCCGCAAGCCATGACTGGGTGCTTGTGCGCGAGGACCTCAGGGACAATCCGTGGGCGTGGGTGCCATGCGAGGTGCCGACGACCGTGCTCGCGGCCTACATCGATGCGGGCATCGTGCCTGACCCGGCATGGGCGGACAACAACCAGCAGATATCGGACTCCTACTTCAACAGCAACTTCATCTACAAGGGCAAGCTCAAGTCTCCGGATGCGACCCCGGGCCACGTCTTCCTCAACTTCGACGGCGTCAACTGGAAGGCTGACGTCACCTTCAACGGCACTCCTCTCGGCCACACCGACGGAGCCTTCATCCGCAGCCAGTTCGACGTGACGGACCTGCTGCGCAAGGGAGACAACGATATCGAGGTCCTTGTCCATAAGAACGACCATCCATCCTGCGGCAAGGGCAACACGATGGTCCGTGACGGCTACAACGGCGGCATCCTCGGTGCCGACAACCCTACCTTCCATGCCTCGGTCGGATGGGACTGGATACCTTCGGTCCATGGCCGTAACATCGGCATCTGGAATGACGTCTACTTCTCCACGACAAGAGGCCCAGTCCAGCTCAAGGACCCCTTCGTGCGCACGGTGCTTCCACTCCCTGACACGACAAAGGCTGAGGTGACACTCTCAGCCACATTGCGCAACCTCTCGGATGAGACTGTAACTGCATCATGGGATGCCACCATCGGTAAGCATTCTCTCTCAAGCGAGCCTGTTACCCTCAATCCAGGCGAGAGCCGCGAGCTCGAGCAGACCGTCACCGTCGACCATCCCCGTCTCTGGTGGCCGAACGGCTACGGCGCGCCGAACCTCTATGATGTCCATGTCGATGCCCTGGCGGGCGAAGCCGTCAGCGACTGCACCGACTTCAAGACAGGCCTCAGGCAAAACACCTACGAACTTCAGAATGGCAGGCTCACCGCCTGGGTCAACGGCCGCAGATTCAGCGGCAGGGGAGGCAACTGGGGCTTCAGCGAGTACAACCTCCGCTTCCGCGCTTCCGACTATGACACGGCTGTCCGCCTCCACAAGGAGCAGAACTTCACGATGATACGCAACTGGGTAGGCCAGATCATGGACGATGAGTTCTATGAGGCGTGCGACCGCTACGGCATCATGATATGGCAGGACTTCTGGCTTGCCAATCCATGGGACGGTCCGGACCCTTATGATGAGAAGATGTTCATGGAGAACGCCGATGACCTGATACTCCGCATCCGCAACCACCCTTCCATAGTTGTCTATGTCGGCCGCAACGAAGGTGAGCCGCCGGCTTCGCTGGACACGGCCCTTGCCGCTTCTGTCCGCAGATACCACGGTGACATATTCTATGCCCCTGACTCCTCCCACGGCTATATGGGCGGCAACGGACGCTACAACCGCTTCTCCACCTATGAGTATTTCCGTCAGTGGGCCGACCACCCGGAGCTGTGGGGACAGGACCGCGTGCATTCAGAGAAGGGCTGCCCTAATGTCCCTAACTTCGAGAGTTTCGTCAAGTTCATCCCGGAGGATCACTGGTGGCCGCAGGATGAGATGTGGGCTTTCCATGACTGGACGCTCGAAAGCGCGCAGAAGGTGTCTACCTTCAATGACGCGGTATGGGGCATGTTCGGAGAACCTGAGGATGCGGAGCAGTTCTGCCAGTGGGCGCAGTGGGTCAACTACGATGCCTACAGGGCCATCTTCGAGTCCCGCAGCGAGCAGCGCCGCGGCATACAGCTCTGGATGAGCCACTCGGCATGGCCAACATTCGTCTGGTGCACGTATGACTACTGGTTCGACCCGACTGCGGCGTATTTCGCATGCAGGAAGGCGTGCGAGCCTCTCCATGTGATGTGGAATCCACTCAAGAAGACAGTCGAGGTCGTAAATGTCAGTGCCGGTGACAGGACCGGCCTTACGGTCGAGGGCCGTGTCCTCGACATGTGGGGCAATGAGATCAGCGCCAGCAGCAAGGTGATTGACAGCAGGGAAGACTCCACGGTGCCTGTGTTCGGGCTGCCTGCTCCTGACGAAGACGTATACTTCTACAGCCTTTCACTGATCGACGGCGACACTCCGGTTTCCACCAACTTCTATGTCCTCGGGCGCGAGGAAGACAACTTCAAGGCCCTCCATAAACTCGGAAAGACAACGGTGGCATCTCAGACCGAAGACCTTGGGGGCGGCAGGGTGTCCGTAACCGTCACCAACACCGGCGATGTCCCAGCCATGATGGTCCGCCTCATGGCGACCGACGGCCCGGAAGGCGACAGGCTTCTGCCAGTGATTTACAGCGACAACTACTTCCACCTCATGCCGGGAGAGAGCCGCACCCTCACAGTCGAGTCCCGCAAGACCCCATACATCAGAATCTCCGGCTTCAATCTTTAGCGTGCCGACTGTTCTATGATATGCCCTATGACGATAAACGTCTGTGAGTGTCCTGCAATGTACAATGGTTGATAATCAGCAAGTTGTGATTCTTTGAACAAATCCTGACACCTGCGTGCGTATGAATCGGGAAGTGGTTTGAGTATTGTTGAAACGGTCTTTTTGGACGTATGAGACGATCATGATAGATTTGCTCTCAGAACAACAATAACAACTTCAACCATGAAACTTTCAACTCTGGAACTCCTCACGGCAACCGCGGCTGCGGCTTTGATTTCGTGCAATCGCATCACTCCTGACGACATCCCTGACCTGTCAAGGACCGAAAGTGAGTATTTCGATTTCTGCCTGACTACACCGACTCATGTCAGTGTCAGCCTAGGCGAGTATGCCGGAGGAGCAACTGTCAGACTCTATTCGGACGAGAAGTGCGAGGATGCCATCGCGACATTCTTCCTCGATGATTCCGGATCCTTCGATGACGAACTGACTCTCCCTGCAGGTATCGAGACTGCCTATGTGGAATGTGATGCCATCGGTATCCCACACCTCATCGAGGCGCAGGTGAGCGGCGCTTCAATCAGCGCATCATATTCGGCCACGAAAGCACTCCGGACAAAGGCGGACACCGGTGCCGATTATACAATATGGGATATCGAGTCACCGTTCAAGACCCACTCCATATGCTACTGGGAGTCCTCTTCCGACCTCAAGTACAAGTTCGGCGGCTATGAGGACCGCAACGGCATCTATTCGATCAACGGTAACCTCACTTCCGCATTCACGAGGAAGATAAAGTCGGCGCTCACTTCCGACAATACTGCCTTTGTACAGCCAGCCGACATCGTCAACACTTCGATCAGGAGCACATACAAGGATGATGAAGGTGTGATACACACCGTGACAGACGCAGAGGTCACGCTGACGCTTCTCGACGAGACGGCCAGCTATCTCAACACTTTCGGATACTATTACTACAAGAGTGACACGCCTCCGACTTCCATCGATGACCTTGACCTGTACATCATCTTCCCAAACTATTCGATCCCGAAGCAGAAGCCATTCGGCACCGCTGACACATACCGCAACAGGTATGCTCCTTCAGAGTACGCCCCGGCCAAGGCATTCACTGCCGTAGAACTTCTCTTCAAGGATCCTGTTACAGGTGACATCAGCACTTCGTTCCCTGCAGGCTATACCATCGGATATTTCGTTATCCCGGACGGGTTCCAGCCAGGATGGGTCTATGACATGAACCTTGACTATCAGTACTATGAAGATACTGCCGGTTATATAGATTTCTGCAATAAGAGCGTGAAGTATGACATGCCGATGTGGGTCGACCGCAGGCTTCTCTTCTCCAATCAGGATCTCAATTATGACTCAAAGTCGCATTTCATCGCATTCTCATCCGACGACACCGTGATATACGGCATCGAGGACGGTGTGGACAGCAACTACTACGACGAGCTGTTCTGCATCACAGCCAATCCTAACTATGCAGTGGCCAACCCTGAACGCATAGCGCTCGATGAGATAGAGGCAGCCAACACTCCTGTGGATCAGACCGACATCACGACCTATGCTTTCGAGGACATATGGCCATGGGGCGGAGACTATGACCTCAATGACGTGATGATCCGCCATACAAGGACCCTCAGCATAAGACCGGACAACTACGTCGTCGCCATCACTGACAGCTTCGAGGCGGTGCAGCCCTTCGGTTCTGCTACACAGTCCAACGCCTTCGCCATCCAGATTCCTACATCCCAGGTCGGTACGCTCACAATCGGCAGCGGCATCGTCGACGAGCGCAACAACTCCGGCTCGCTCGTGATATTCTCCGACGTCAGCAAGGAGAAGGGGACTGTAAGGACCATCAAGAGGACCTTTGGCGTCTCTTCGCTGAAGCTCCCGGCTGTCAATTCAGAACTCAATCCTTACATCATTCCCAACTACTCTTCCGCTCCAAACTCATCGCTGCGAGTTGAAATCCACATGCCTAAGCATCAGGCCAGTCCTCTTGCCGACAAGTCCAAGATAGGAGAGGGAGACGATGCCTTCTATATCTGCACCAACGGCA
>R20__coassemble_1988_pt1 | contig 9963 bp, 7 predicted proteins | sample R20__metabat2_low_PE_021 | metagenome-assembled genome bin R20
CGCACGTTGGTGAGCTTCTTGGTCTTGCAGATGTTGATGTTGAGGTCGCGCTCGCGGGTATGCTCGCCGACCACCTGACCGCCATAGATCTCCTCGCCCGGATCCACGAAGAAACGTCCCCTGTCGAGGAGTTTGTTCATGGAGTATGCGACGGCCTCTCCCGTCTCCAGGGATACGAGGGAGCCGTTGTTGCGGCGCTCGATCTCGCCCTTGAAAGGCTGGTACTCCTTGAACCTGTGGGCTACGATAGCCTCACCCTGGGATGCCGTGAGAAGGTTGCTCCTGAGACCCATGAGACCGCGGGTTGGGATCTCGAACTCGAGCAGAGTCCTGTCTCCACGAGGCTCCATGCGCACGAGCGCACCCTTGCGGCGGGTCGCGATCTCTATCGCAGCGCCGACAAATTCCTCGGGAGTCTCTATCGAGAGGTCCTCGATAGGCTCACATCTCTGGCCGTTGATGGTCTTGTCGAGCACCTTCGGCTGTCCGACCTGAAGCTCGAAACCCTCGCGGCGCATTGTCTCGATGAGGACAGAGAGATGAAGGACACCGCGGCCATAGACTACGAACGAATCGGCAGAAAGGCCCGGCTTCACCCTGAGGGCAAGGTTCTTCTCAAGTTCCTTCTCGAGACGGTCCTTGAGGTGACGGGAAGTCACGAACTTGCCGTCCTTGCCGAAGAACGGGGAATTGTTTATCGTGAAGAGCATGCTCATCGTAGGCTCGTCGACCGCGATAGGAGGAAGCGCCTCCGGATTGTCGTAGTCTGCTATCGTGTCACCGATCTCGAACCCGTCTATACCGACAACTGCGCAGATGTCACCGCACTTGACCTCATCGACATTGGACTTGCCGAGGCCCTCGAAGACCATGAGCTGCTTGATCTTCTGCTTCTGGATTATGTCATACCTCTTGCAGAGGCTGATGTTCATGCCAGTCTTGATGCTGCCTCTCGTGACCCTTCCGACCGCAATACGGCCGACATAAGGAGAGTATTCAAGAGAGGAGATGAGCATCTGAGGAGTACCCTCCACCATCTCAGGAGCAGGGATGACCTCGAGGATTGTATCGAGAAGGGCCGTGATGTCGCTGGTCGGCTGCTTCCAGTCGAGGGACATCCATCCCTGTTTTGCGCTGCCGTAGACAGTCTTGAAGTCCAGCTGGTCTTCTGTGGCATTGAGGTTGAACATCAGGTCGAAGACTTCTTCCTGCACCTCGTCCGGGCGGCAGTTCGGCTTGTCGACCTTGTTGATCACGACGATAGGCTTCTTGCCCATCTGAAGGGCCTTCTGGAGGACGAAGCGGGTCTGAGGCATGCAGCCCTCGAACGCATCCACGAGAAGAAGGACTCCGTCCGCCATGTTGAGCACGCGCTCCACTTCGCCGCCGAAATCACTGTGCCCCGGAGTGTCGATGATGTTGATCTTCACTCCCTTGTATGTCACTGATACATTCTTTGCCAGAATGGTGATGCCGCGCTCCCTCTCCAGGTCGTTGCTGTCGAGGATGAGCTGGCCGAGATTCTCAGGCTGACGCACAAGGTTCGCCTGATAGATCATCCTGTCGACGAGGGTCGTCTTGCCGTGGTCGACATGCGCGATGATCGCTATGTTCCTTATCTCCTGCATAGTTGTCTGTATAAAATCTTGCAAAGATACTGATTCTGCACGAAAAATGAAGAAAAAAGTCGGCTGCATTGCAGCCGACTTCATCAAGTGCGCGAGATGAGACTCGAACTCACACAGGTTTTACCCCACTAGCTCCTGAAACTAGCGCGTCTACCATTTCGCCACCCGCGCAGGAGGACTGCAAATATACAAACTTTTTTGGATTTACACCACAATTGTAAATGTGAGCGTCCTTTTCCACATATTGGAACTTAGCCGGATTTCGGAGAGACTGTAATCTATCTCCAACCCAATATCTTCCAGATCTTCTGCAGACCAGTCATATCCGCTCTCGACTATGTACTCTCCTATCCTGAGCACGCGCACAAGACTGCCTCTGTCATAGATGGCCATCTCCAGCGAGCCGTCGGTCTGCCTTGGAAGGCAGACTGAGGCGAGCCCGCGCGGATCCGGGTCGAGGCGTACCACATAGGGGCCCGGTACCGGAGTCCCGTCCACCTCGCACCCGCACACATTCCCTCTCACCTCAACAGTCTCTCCATCTGCCAGTGCGCCTCTGAAATACACATGCAGTACGGCATGCTCGCGATGCAGCAGCACCGTATCGCAGGCACACTCGCATCGCGTATCCAAGTCATGGCAGCTCAGATAAAGCCTTGGGAACTCATCCCCCTCATTTACCCGAAGCCCTGTCAAAGGCAGATACGTCCCGTCAGTCCCACATTCAACAACGACTTTCACACTATCCCTCGGGACTTCGAGGACATATCCGCCGGACAGGTCGGCTTCTTCAAAAGAACCTGACATCGGAGCATGGGCAAGTGGCAGAACGTGCCAGGCCATGCCTTCACGGGGCGAAGAGGCAGAAAAATCAAACGTAAGCAAGCAAGGACACTCGCCCCGGTCTTCCTTGACAGAGCATGACTGCAGCGCCGCAAGCGCCAGCAGAGCCCCGATGCAGGTTCTAGAAAACATAAGTGACGGACAGAATCACATCGTTGAGCAGGAAGAAGAAATCATTTCCCTTGTCCACCACCCGTCCGCAACGCGGACATGCGTAGACCGAGTACCAGTCATGGCCGGCCCACACCCCGACTCCAGCTTCAAGGTTGATGTGCTTGTGGAGCATGTAGGAGTATCCGGCAGTCAGGCCTCCGCCTACCCTGTCGCCTTCACGTGTCTCAACCTTCCTGATACCGCCCCTGTTGTACTCCTGATACTGGGCCTTGCCGGCCATCCACCAGCCTGAGTACACATGCCACGGCCAATACCTCGCTCCTACGGCATATGTCTGCTGACGGTTCTGCATCTGTCCTCCTTCCTTGCCGCCACGCCATGTGAAGGGATTGTACTCCAATCCAGCAGTCATGCACCAGTGCCTGGCAAGTGCATATGATGCCTCGACATTCATTGTCCCGAAATCCACATATCCCATCAGGTTGGTCGAGACAGCCATATCCTGTGCTTCTGCGCCTAAAAGCGTTCCGACCATGACGACGGCCATGCAAATCCACCTTTTCATACCATCAGTGAGCATATCTCTCAAAGGCCTGCCTTATCATTCCGGCATATTCCGGACAGTTGTTTATCAGCGCATCCTGCAGCGTGGCGAGATCTGTCACATCGGCAGTCAGTGAAGGGAATATTCTCCCGGCCGGAAGTCCGCGTTCCTCCATGTACATGAATATCTGAGGCGAGAACCACCAGGACGTGCCATAGACATAGGACTGAGGGCCATAGCGTCTTGCGAGCATGCTGTTGTGCATGTAGTATCCCCACATCTCACCCACTTCACAGTAGCCTGAGCCTTGCTCCCCGCCATTGCCATAAACCTTCCCCATGGATGACACGAACGACCTCACGACATAGTATATGTAGGCATTCCACCAGTCATTGCCGACGACCGACCAGTGGCTGGCATGGGCAAGTTCGTGCATTGCCACACCGTAGACGGTCCGGTAGTCTGATGCACCTTCAAGGCCAAGGGTAATGACAGGAAGGAAAGACTTTATGAGGTCAGCATACAGCTTAAGGTATTTTGCAAACAGCACCTTGTCCAGGATGGCTCCGTGCTGCAGCATAGGCGTGCTGCTTGAGGAAAGGCTCTGGAAAAGCCACATCCTGAGGTTGCCCGGAGGCGCAGCGATGCCGGAATTCTCCTCTTCGCACATGGAGTAATAGTCCCATCCGGCATTGTTGACGACGCACCTGCAGAACAGTTTCCGTTCCGAATCCTTGTCGATGATGGCATCGTACCCCTCCGGGCCATGCTTGCCGAGAGTTGAGGTGGAAGCCGGCACAAGCAGAAGATTGAACCCGATGCCGAAACCCTTTGCGTTCTTGAAGACAAGGCGATAGCGCACATCAGTGCTGAAACTCCTGTTCATCGAATACTCTCCGTTTTCGTCAGTATATGCCGTAGCAATCTTCACGAAACTGTTGACGCATACCATGACGCCCGCGACACCGACCTCCCTGCCTCCGTCAAGGGCATCATCGACAATCATGATCCTGCCGGACGGAGTGCCCGACTCGGCACGGGTCTCCGGAAGCATCATGTCTTCATTGCCTGTAATACGGAAAGACTCCCTCTCCACGGCAGCCCAGTCTATGTCTTCCCCAGCGCGTGTCGGGGTCTGGTTGGGGTCGGCTATATAGCAGTCGTCGAGTTTCTCATACCTGATGCCGTCAGGGAAGCTGAAGTCAGACTTGACCACGGCATACTGCCACGTAATATGGTCCTCCGGAATGTCAGGGTCATGGTAATAGTCTCCGTCCTTGACAATGCGGTGGTCCAGAGGGTGGTCGATCATCCGCACACCCAGAGACTCGAGCATATTGTATTCGCTCTCATCCTCTGGAAGAAACCTGACATACACATCCGTAGGTTTGAGGTCTATCCTCGAAGCCTTTGTGGGATAGAGGGACTTCAAGGCCGCTGACATATTCTCTACCGTATACGGATCATCCAGTTTCTCGCCCAGCTCTATCATCTCATGAGAGAACTCATACCCGCCCTCATCAGTGAATTCAGGAACATCCGGGTCGGTCCCTTCGTGGCACGACACTGCCACGAGCATCAGGGACAATGTAATGGAAATGAAGTTTTTCATAATTCAAGCGTTTGGTAGCAGCAAAAATATGAGAACCTTTCCGTGTACGGAAATTGAACACGGATAAAAAATGAAAAAGGCCTCCCAGTGCTTTGGAAGGCCTTTTTCAGTTTACTTTTTGAGTTAGAAGTACGAAACGGTGTTCTGCTCTATTGCGCTCATGAGGCTGTTGCCGAGACGGCTTACTCCAAGCCTGAACAGGTCCTTGCAGAGCCACTGGTCGCCCAGGATCGTCTTGACAATGCTGTAATAGCAGATTGCATCCTTGGCATTTGAGATGCCTCCGGCAGCCTTGAAGCCCACCTTGCGGCCTGTTGCCTTATAGTACCGGAGAATGCACTCGCACATCACATATGCCGCCATCGGAGTGGCATTGACCTCGACTTTGCCTGTGGAAGTCTTGATGAAGTCAGCACCCGACTCCATGGCAAGGAAGGAGGCTGCAGCTATCTTCTCAGGGGTGACGAGAAGTCCGGTCTCAAGAATCACCTTGAGGACCACGGTCCTTCCAGCCTTGGCAGCCGCAGCGTCAATGGCCGCACGCATTGCCTTGATTTCACCTCCAGCCGTCTCCAAGTCGCCCGCAAGGAACGAGTTGAGGGCCAGCACGATGTCGATCTCGTCAGCGCCGTTCTCAACGGCGAACTCGCACTCGCGCACCTTCACCTCAAGGTAGCTCTGGGATGATGGGAAGCAGCCTGACACCGTAGTGACATGGAGAGCCTTGTCAGCTCTCTTCGAGGCCACCACGGAGGCGAAATTAGGGAAGACGCACACCGATGCCGGGAGCGGATAGCCTGGGAATGCCTGAGGGAGGGCATTGACCTTGGCAACGAGCTTCTCCACCGAAGCAGGAGTGTCATTGGTATGGAGGGTGGTAAGGTCCATGAGCGAGAAGCATGTCATGAGGGCCTCCCTGGACATCGCGCTCTCAAGGTTTGATGCTATATTGTCCAGCACCCTTCCTGTCTGCTCCATGTCGGGAGCGTATCCATATTTGCTGAGAATATCATTCATAATTATCTGGTTTATTTGACTTTGGGAATATCTCGCAGAGGCTTGGGGAGCGAGTCCGGAACCATCCCATGTACAATCTCCGCTATCGGGGCGACAATGGAATCCAGCCTTGCGATGGAGTCGAGTGCCGCGAGGGAATCCAGCACCTTCAGCGAATCAAGGCGGGCGAGAGAATCGAGCACCGCGCTGTCGAGAGGTTCAGGCTCGGGCACGAACGGGAGGAAACGGCCAAGGCTGTCCATCTCGAAGCGCAGGCCTGCTTCCTTGGTGATTCTCATGTACAGAGTGTCGTAGTACAGCTTGAGATCCGGGTGGAACGCCGCAGCCGCCCTCATCAGCCCCTTCACCGTCTCCATCTCCTCCACCTCCGCATTGGCCTTGGCGGCCATGGCAGTGATGCGTGCATCTGCTCTCTTGAGGATACGGGCATAGCGCTTGGGGTCGTGGATATAGTGGTTGACGCTCTCGATATAGTCCTCCGTCGTGCAACCGTGGCTGCGGAAGACCGGTTCATAGAACATCGTGGTATCAGCGACCCTTGCCTGGTCAGGGTTGGCAAGAAGCCACTGGTCTGCAAGGAACAGGTCCACATAGAGGTCCTCCATTTCCGAGCGCGAGATTACCTTGCCACGCTTCCCACAGGAAGCGATGCAGAGAATCACCACAAGGGCAGTGACGATATGCAGACCGACCCCTTTCATTATCTGAGCACAGCCCCGAACTGGTTCTGGAACGTGGAGAGGATCTTGCTTATCACATTCTCCACGTCCTGGTCGGTGAGAGTCTTCTCGACATCCTGGAGCACGAAGCTCATCGCATACTGCTTCTTGCCTGCCGGAATCTTGTCACCCCTGTAGACGTCGAAGAGGGACACCTGCTTGAGGAGCTTCTTCGCGGCCTTTGCCGCTGCAGTCTGGAGGTCGGCATAGGCCACCGACTCGTCGAGAAGAATGGCCAGGTCTCTGCGCACCTCAGGGAACTTAGGCATCTCGGAGAATGCGACCTTGTCACGCTTCACGATGCTGAAAAGTCCCTTCCAGTCTATCTCCGCCGCATAGACGGCCTGCTTGACGCCGAATTTGCGGGCAAGCTGAGGATTGACGGTGCCGATGACTGCCAGAGGCTTCTTTGCTCCAGGCATCGTGTAGACGACGCCTTCAGCGAAGATATCTGCAGGAGCAGGACTTGCCCACATCTGGCTGAGCGATGCCCCATACCTCTTGAGAAGCAGGTCGAGATAGCCCTTGAGCTGGAAGAAATTGCTCTTCGCAGCTTCCCCCCTCCATGACTTGTCAGGAGTGCCGGAGATGAACATCGCATAGCATGGATGCTCCTCGTAGCCCTCGAGTTTCGTGCCGTCGGTTTCAGGGATCCTCTGATATACAGAGCCATACTCGAATGTCTTTATGTGGCTTATCTGGCGGTTGAGGTTGTACGCAATCACCTCGAGGCCGTTGAGGATGAGGGTCTGCCTCATCACGTTGAGGTCAGAGCTGAGAGGATTGACGATATGCACGCTCTTCTCGGCAGGGAAGGTCGTGAGAGAAGTGTAGTAGTCACCCTTTGTGAGAGAATTGTTCATCGTCTCCACAAATCCGTTGGAGGCGAGGAAATTGGAGATGTTGTTGCGGATGGCCTCCGGGTCAGGGGTCGGAGAGGCATTGACGGACATCTTCATGTGCTTCGGCAGGTCTATGTTGTTGTAGCCGTAGATTCTGAGGATTTCCTCGACTACGTCACACTCCCTATAGACATCGATCATGTAGGTCGGAGCGGCGACCTTCGCCCCTGAAGCAGTCTTCTCGACAAACTCGTATTGGAGATAGGTGAGAATGGACTCTATCGTATCGTGGCCAATCTTCTTGCCGATGAACTCCTCGATGCGGCCGTAGTCGAGGTCGATGACCTTGCGGCCGATCTCTTCCGGATAGGACTCGCGGATCTTGCCGATGACGGTGCCACCTGCGACTTCCTTAATGAGGGTCACAGCCCTCTTGAGAGCGTAGATGCACACAGCAGGGTCCGCACCTCTCTCATAGCGGAAGGAGGCGTCAGTCTGCAGGGTCTGGCTCTTCGCCGTCTTGCGGATGCTGCCCGGGTCGAAGTATGCGCTCTCGACAAAGACATTGACTGTCTCGTCCTTGACGCCGCTGTCAAAGCCTCCGAACACTCCGGCGATGCACATAGGACCGTCAGAGTTGGCGATTACCATATCGGTAGCCTTGAGTGTCCTGTCCATCTCGTCGAGAGTCTTGATCTTCTCGCCCTCGGCTGCACGGCGCACGATGACGGTGCCGCCCTTGACCTTGTCAGCATCGAAGGTATGGAGAGGCTGTCCGAGCTCGAAGAGCACGAAGTTGGACACGTCCACGATATTGTTGACAGGTCTCTGGCCTATCGACATGAGCTTCTTCTGAAGCCACTCCGGGGACGGGCCTACCTTCACGCCCTTGATGGTGATGCCGGTATATCTCGGAGCTCCTGCAGTGTCCTGGACATCGATGGCAAGACCTTCGCCATCACCCTCAGCAAACGCAGACACGTCAGGATACTTGAGTTTGCAAGGGATATTGTTGAGCCTGAGGTATGCATAGAGATCCCTTGCGACTCCTATGTGCGAAGCGGCATCGACTCTGTTGGCAGTGATCTCATACTCGATGACGGCCTCAGTCTTGAGGTGGAGGTACTCCTTGGCTGGAGTGCCGACAACGGCCTCCGGCTCAAGCACCATGATACCTGAATGGTCCTCGCCGATACCAAGCTCATCGGCAGCGCAGATCATGCCGAACGACTCCACGCCACGGATCTTTGACTTCTTGATCTTGAAATCTCCAGGAAGCACCGTGCCAAGCCTTGCGAAGAGGACCTTCTGTCCTGCGGCCACATTTGGAGCACCGCAGACAACGGTAACAGGCTCAGCCGTACCGTCATTGACCTTCGTGATATGGAGGTGATCGGAGTCAGGATGGTTCTCACACTCGAGGACCTCGGCGACGACAACGCCCTCGAGGCCGCCCGGTATCTCTTCCTGCTCCTCCACGGAATCCACTTCTATTCCTATCGAAGTGATGGCCTCGGCAACCTGTACTGGCGTGAGGTCGAAATCAAGATAATCCTTGAGCCAATTGTATGAAAGCTTCATATTTTTTTGATTTTATTTCTTAAGATCGTCGATGGAGAAAAGAGACTCCACAAATTCCTTGCGGTCAAAGACCTTGAGATCGTCGATTCCCTCCCCTATGCCTATGAACTTGACCGGGACCTTGAACTGGTCCACGACACCGATGACAACGCCTCCCTTGGCACTGCCGTCCAACTTGGTGATTGCAAGCGCAGTGATGTCAGTGGCGCGTGCAAACTCCTTTGCCTGCTGGAAGGCATTCTGGCCCGTGGACGCGTCAAGCACGAGGAGCACCTCGTGCGGAGCGTCCGGCACTACCTTGCGCATGACGTTGCGGATCTTCGTGAGCTCGTTCATCAGGTCGATGCGGTTGTGCAGACGACCGGCAGTGTCGATGAGGACCACGTCGGCCTCCTTCGCTACGGCCGACCTGACCGTATCATAGGCCACTGAAGCCGGGTCCGCACCCATGCCCTGCTTGACTATGTCGACTCCGGCACGGTCCGCCCATATCTGAAGCTGGTCGACAGCCGCCGCCCTGAACGTATCGGCGGCGCCTATCATCACCTTCTTGCCCTGCGCCTTGAGGCTGGCTGCAAGCTTCCCGATGGTCGTGGTCTTGCCGACTCCGTTGACACCGACCACCATCATGACATAAGGCTTCTTTGAGAAGTCGAACGGCTGGACAGCTTCTGCGCCGTCCACGTCAAGGAGCTTGGAAATCTCATCGCGAAGTATGCCCACGAGCTCCTCAAAGGACATGTACTTGTCCTTCTGGACTCTCTCCTCAAGATTGTCAATGACCTTGAGGGTGGTGTCCACCCCCATGTCGGAAGCCACCAGAGCCTCCTCGATCGCGTCGAGAGTGTCATCATCGACCTTGGACTTGCCGACGACAGCACGGGAGAGCTTCTCGAAGAAACTCATCTTTGTCTTCTGTACTCCTTTGTCAAAAATGCCCATTCGGAAGAATATCGGTTAACCTGCAAATATAGCAAATATCTGCGACTCTTCTAGAGAGTGGTGAGGGAGAAGTTTCTCCAGAGGACCTTTATGTCGTTGCCGTCATGCATCTGAAGCATGA
>R20__coassemble_1997_pt1 | contig 9911 bp, 5 predicted proteins | sample R20__metabat2_low_PE_021 | metagenome-assembled genome bin R20
TGACCTGCTCGAAGGCTTCCTGGAGGTCATACATCGTCCTTCCGCATCCCGGACAGGCAATGTACTCAGGCTTGTAGAAACGGCGTCTTGTGGCCTGCATGAGCTCGTCCACGAGATACTCGGCCGTACCGTCGGCCAGGATGTCGACAGGCTTGCCGTCGGCATCAAGATATGTACCTGATATCGTCACTTCGTCAAGTTCCCTGTCGAGGAGTCTCTTGCCGAAATCGCAGGAGAAGTCAAGCAGCAGCCTTTCTCTTGACGGAGCATCGTAGACAGCCGACGCCGTCTTGCCATCGACCTTGAGAGATGTGATGCTGGAATCGAGCCTGTGGTCATAGCGGTCGGCCAAATATTGCCCGACATATATCTCATTGACAGGATCCTCGGTCAGCGACACCCGGAGCGTGTTGCCTATGCCCTCGGAGAGGAGGGCGGAGATGCCGACGCACGACTTGATGCGGCCGCTGTCGCCATTGCCGGCCTCAGTCACTCCGACATGGAGAGGGAAGACCGTACCGGCGGCCTGCATCATGGCTGCAAGCTGCCTGTACGCATCCACCATGACTATCGTGTTGGATGACTTGAGAGATACCACCACATTGTCGAAAGACTCCTCGACACACATTCCGATCCACTCCATCGCAGCCTTTGCCATGGCATAAGGAGTATTGCCGTAAAGGTCAGTGATATAAGTCCCGAGTGAGCCGTGGTTGAGACCTATGCGGATTGCCGTGCCATGCTCCTTGCACACTCCAATGAGAGTCTTGAACTGCTCGCGGGCCCTGGCATGGTCAGCATGGAAATTGCCTGGATTGATGCGGACCTTCTCCACGTAAGGGGCAACCGCGAGAGCCGTCTGTGAGGAGAAGTGGATGTCTGCGACGAGAGGAACCGTCACGCCGCGGCTTCGGAGAGCCTCACGGATGGCTTTGATGTCTTCGACTTCCTTGACCGACGGTACGGTGATCCTGATGATCTGAGCACCGGCCTCAGCCATGCTGAGACACTGCTGCACGGTAGCGTCGACATTATAGGTATGTGTGTTGCACATGGTCTGGACGACCAGAGGGTGGGCAGAGCCGATCAGGACCTCACCGACTTTGACTGTCTTTGTATCCATTATTCTGTGGTATCAGGTTCGTAGACTTTCTTGTAGGCTTCCTTGCGGATCATGGACTTGGTCTTGCCGTAGCGCTTGGTGAGCTGGAAACTCAGCCCCGCTGTGAGCATGAAATCGAACGGATAGCCGAATCTGTAGTAGTATTTGCTGTAGTAGTCCGGCTGCCAGATGTTGGCCCATCCGTAACGCAGGCGGAGATTGACATTGAATTCGACAGGCGCGAAAATTATCGAGAAGCCGGCGCCGCCGTGGATGCCGTAGTCGAACCTCTTGTCATGGTCCGTGAAGGCGTTGACATACTCATTCACAGGGTATTGGTCATACCTCTCGATGTCAAGTCTGTAGCCGCCGTAGAGCCCTCCCTGGGCAAAGAATCTCGCATGCGTCATGTCGAAATGGAACATGGCGAGTACAGGCACCTCCACGACATGCATCAGCGCTCCGGTCGCATTGTCGACGGTGCTGATGTAGCCTGTGTCCTCATTCTCCTTGAACCGGTACCCTTCGGTGCCATAGAATACCCCTGTCTGGAGGGCGAAATACGGGAACATTCCCATCATTCGGCAGTACTTCGTATATGTGATGCCGTAATAGCCTGGATTGAAGACGGCCTTCTGCTTGTAGGCAGGATTGAAGGACATCGAATTGCGTGACGCACCATACTCGAAGCCTATCGCGGAGTAGTCGTTGACAGGCATCTTCTTCTTGAAATGCAATGTGTCCGACGGCTCAGACTCGAAGGTCAGGCCCTGCGGGAGTTCCTGGGCAGCAAGTGGGAGAGTCAACAGAAGAGCTGCAGCTATATAAAATAATCTTCTCATCATTTGAACAATTCTTCCATGTCTACCTTCTGCACGAGCTCCATCGATTCCTTGACCTCGATGAGGAAACTGTCATCCTGGAGCTTGTAGAACTTCACTTTCTCAGGCTGCTTGTGCTCCAGGAAATTGCCGGTGTCGACAAGGGAGTTGGAGTTGATGTCCTCGGTCATCCTTATCGAGTACTTGCCCTCGGTGAGATACGGGAATGTCACGGAGGCGTCGCCGTCGACAATGAATGTTCTGAGGACCGTGGACCTCTGTTCATTGAGGAGGTCGATGATATACCTGTGGTGGACACCGCTCAGGTCGAGTGTTATCGAGCTCAGCTTCTCGTCGTTCGGCAGACCGACCTTGACCTGAGTACTGTCACTGTAATGACCGTTGATGTCCCGGAATGCCATGTGAGGCACCTTGACACAATATTCGAATCCAGGCATGTACTTGGCGTCAGGTAACAGGGAATACTTTCTGAGATTGACGCTGTCCTGCTCGACCCTGAACTTGAGTTCCTCCTCCTGCTGGCGAGGGTTGATTGACCAGCATCTGATGCTGTCGAAATGCTCGTAGATTATCGGAAGGTCGAACTCGAACACAAATCCGTACTGCTCTATGTTCTCGCCCTTTGCCTCAAGCTTATATATGCATGTGGTATCTTCATGCTTGACATCCCTCGCAGCAGCCTTGCGGGCTGACTTGTTGAGAGGATGAGGCAGCTTGACTTCTTCCGTGAACGGAGTCAGCATGCCCAGGGTGTCTGTCTTCAGGTAGTTGACAAACGCATAGAAGGTGTCAGGCATGGCCCTGCGGTCATTCACCCATATCTCGAGGCTGTCCCTCTGGGGATTGAACTGGGTGATCAGACAGTCCGGGGAGACACCCTTGATCCACATCGTGTCGATATGGGCGTTGGGCGCCGTGAAGGTGATGTAGGAAGTCCTGTCATTGACTCTGACCTTGTTGTTGAGTGACTGACGTGCGTTTTTCTCCTTGAAGAGATTGAGCTCATACTCAGTCTTCCTTGCCAGACAGTGGACAGTATCTGTCATCTCGTACTTGATGACCTCCGGGAGACTGTCATTGACCACCGTGTGGGGTATGATAGAGGTGTCGCAGAATGCGACGATCTCCGTCGAGGCGTCGTAGAGGTTGTCATTGTTCTCGTCCTTGATGGCATAGAGCCTGAAGAGCGTGTCCGGGATGTTGCGGAGGCAGAAATAGCCCCAGTCGTCAGTCTTTGTGGCGGCGAAAGGTCTCTCCAGGAATATGGCAGAGTCAGAAGGGTTCTTGTACAGCATGACGGTCGCCCCCTTGACAGGCATCAGGGTACTGCAGTCCTGCACGATGCCCGTGATCATGAGGGAATCAATCTCCGGGCCCGTCGAGAACACATATGTATAGCCTGGGAACATGTTCCCCTCGTTGTTGTCGGCCAGGGCGTCTGTGAAATCTATCGTATAGGTGGTGTTGGAGTCCAGCGGCTCCTCCATGTAGACAACGACGCTCTTGCCCTTCACCTTGGCCTTGGGAGCCTTCTTGAGAGGAGGGGAGAGGTAGATGTTCTGCTGGTTCTTGATGGTCACATACTCGTTGAAGGTAAACACGAACTGCTGTCCTTCACGCTTTACGTTGACGGAGCCCGATGCAGGGGAGACGCCGGCGATGACCGGAGGAATCGTGTCCTTGAGACCTCCGGTAGGTGCCTGGGTGGTGTTGGCGCATGAGTGCGAGAACATCATCGGCACCAGCACGAACAGTACCGGCAGGGCTGGGAAATATCTGGAGATTGTCTTCTTCATGTCAAATGTCTGTGCGTACAACGCTCTGGATGCCGTCAATCGACTTGAGGTTTTCCATGATCTTGTCGAGCACGGTCTTGTCTCCGACATTCATGTCGATGTAGCCGTCGAAGAGGCCATCCTGGGCGCCAATGTTGAGGCGTCTGATATTCACACCCATGATCTGGGAAATGAAATGGGATATGTCGCTGAGAAGTCCGACCCTGTCGAGTCCCTTGAGCGTGATGCGGACCGGGAAGGTGACGCTTCCATCCACCACCGTGTCCCATTTAGGCACTGCGACAACCCAGTCACCATGCTTGGATGCTATCGCCTCAGCTACCTTGCAGCTCTTCTTGTGGATGGTTACGGAGCCGTTCTGGGCCCGGAAGCCGATGACCGCGTCGCCCGGAATCGGGCAGCAGCAGGAGGCTATGAGAAGCGTCTGGCCAGACTTGTCCTTGGTCCTGACCATGAAATTGGACTTCGGGGCAGTCGAAGACTCCTTGTCGGTAATGATCGATATGATCTTCTCCGGATCGATGAGGCCGATCGCAATGCAGAAATAAAGTTCGTCTACATAAGGAAGCTGCGTGGCAAGGAGCACCTTCTTCAGGATTTCATTGGTCGGCTTCAGGCCGGACACGCGGAGGATGTCATTGAACAGGCGGGCACCATCGGGGATGAGAGTGTCCTGCTGGGAGCGGAACCAGTCCATCACCATGTTGAGGGCATGCCTGGTGCGCAGGAACTGGAGCCACTCCGACTTTGGAGTGCCTTTCTCAGTCGTGATGATCTCCACCTGGTCACCAGAGCGCAGCACATGCGAGAGCGGCACAAGCTTCATGTTGACCTTGGCCGCGATTGCCTTGTTCCCGATGTGGGTGTGGATGTTGTAGGCAAGGTCGAGGGCTGTCGAGCCGCTTGGAAGAGTCTTCTGCTCTCCCTTTGGAGTGAAGACGACGATATCCTTGCCTGTAAGGTCATCATGGATGATGTCAAGAAGTTCGAGGGCGCTGATGTCATCCTTCTGGTTCAGGATTTCCTTGACCTTCGCGAGCCACTCGTCTATGTCATTGCCGCTGTCCGAGGTATAACCGTCTTTCTTGTAGGCCCAGTGGGCTGCAATGCCTTTCTCTGCGATATCATCCATCCTCTTGGTGCGTATCTGCACCTCAACCCACTTGCCCATTGCGCTCATGAGAGTGCAGTGCAGAGCCTCATAGCCGTTGGACTTCGGGTGCTTGACCCAGTCACGCACCCTCTCAGGCTGGTAACGGTAAATGCCGGTGATGATGGAGAAGATATGGTAGCACTGGTCGCGCTCGCTCTCGCTCGAGGATGGGTCAGGCGTGAAGATGATGCGGACGGCATAGAGGTCGTAGACCTGGTCGAACGAGACGTTCTTGGTCCGCATCTTGTGCCATATCGAGTACGGGGTCTTTATCCTCTTCCTGATCTCGAAGTTGAAGCCGGCAGCCTTAAGCGACCTTTCTATAGGAGCGATGAAGTCGTTGATGGCTGTATCGGTGGCCTCCACATTGCTCTCGACCCTGTTGCAGATGTCATTGTAGGCCTCCGGCTCCTTGTAGCGGAGCCATATGTTCTCCATCTCCGACTTGATTTCATAGAGGCCGAGCCTGTGGGCTAGCGGTATGAAGATGAACATCGTCTCAGAGAGGATCTTGTCTCTCTTGTGCTCCGGCATGAACTCGATCGTGCGGCAGTTGTGGAGACGGTCGGCGAGCTTGATGAGGGCAACCCTCACGTCATCGTTGAGGGTGAGAAGGATACGCTTGAAGTTCTCAGCCTGGAGGCTCTCGGGAGAGAGGGCATAGTCACGGTTTTCGTTGTCGAGCACGACTTTGATCTTCGTGAGTCCGTCCACGAGCGAGGCTATCTTGTCTCCGAAGAGGTTCCTTATGTCCTCGACAGTATAGGAGGTATCTTCGACCACATCGTGGAGAAGGGCTGCCGAGATGGACTTGCATCCCAGGCCGATATCGCCTACGACTATCTTTGCCACCGCAATCGGGTGCAGCATATAAGGCTCACCCGAGCGGCGTCTTACATTCTTGTGGGCTTCGTTGGCAAACTCGAAGGCTTTCTTGACGATCGCAAACTCAGCGTCATCCGCACAGCGCTTCCTGGCAGCCTCCTGAAGGCTGGCCCAGTCCCTCTGGATGAGGTCGATGTCCGCTTGAGTGAAATTTGAAAGGCTCATTTCTATTCTTCTGCGTCAAATAACTCGCCCCAGAACCGGTCACGGTTCGGGGTGAAGTCCCTGAGTCGTCCCTCAGGGATGTTGTAACTTTCTATGTTCTGGAGGCCGTAGCTGAGCTGCGCGCCGTATATGACTATCTGCCAGCTGTAGTTCATCCACATCAGGAAGAGAGGTATCGCTGCGAGTGCACCGTAGACACCGCTGATCCTGGTCATGAAGACCTGCATCTCGAGATAAAGGTACTGGAACAGAACGAAACAGAGTCCGGATACAAGTGCTGACCTGAATGCGTACCGGTACTTCACTTCTGTAGCAGGGATGTACTTGTACATGACAGACAGGATGAGCGCCGTGAATATATAGAATACGGCCCATCCGAGGAATTTTATGATCGTCGATATCTCCTTTATTGGAATCTGGATACCTATAAGTGAGGTGAAGTTGGAGTACAGCGCGATACCGAGACCGAAGATCATTATCACGAAAGGGGAAAGGAGCAGAGCCCCGAAATAGAATGAGAATCTCTTGTAGATCTTGCGGGGTATCTTTCTGATTTTCCACACGTTGTTGAACACCCTCTCCACCTGGAACATGAGCCATATCACAGTCCAGAAGAAGAGGAGAGCGGAGATGATGCCGACGCCTCCCGACTGAGCGGTCTTGATGATGTTGTCGGCCTTCGAGATTATTGTGTCGATGAACTCCGGATTTGTAGGGATAAGAGAGTACAGGAGGCTGCTGAGCTTGTCAGTGACACCTATGTTTCCGCTGACGGCAAAAAGAAATGCAGCGAATGGAACCACCGCAAGAGCGCCGAAGTAACTCAGCGCCACGCACTGGAATCCCATCCTGTTCTCTGCGAACTCCGTGAACACTATCCTTGTGAGCTTGATGAACTTGACAAGGCCACGCCTTGCAGAAGACAAGGTGTCGAGATTCAGTGTCCAAATGTCATTGGACACCAGCTTGTGGCAGAGGCCACGGAAATCTTCGAACCACTCCTTGAATTTCATACTCTCAGAAAAGTGTCGGTTCGTCATCGAGAAGTGTCGGAGCGGCGGATGCTGTCCCTTCGGGGAGCATGGCCCTGAAGGCAGCCTCATCTATAATCTGCACTCCAAGCTGCTCCGCCTTGCGTATCTTCTCAGGGCCAGGCTTCGAGCCGGCAAGAAGATAAGTCGTCTTCGCGCTGACAGAGGAAGTGTTCTTGCCCCCATGGAGAGTTATGAGTTCCTTCATGGCATCGCGCGAGATGCTGAAGTTGCCGGAGATGACTATGGACATGCCAGCCAGTGCATCCGAGACATTGGAAGTGTCCTGTGTGGACGAGAACTTCAGTCCGGCAGCCCTGAGTCTCTCTATCATGGCTATATGTCTCTCATCGCGAAACCATGTATAGACACTCTTCGCTATGACATCTCCCACGTCCGGTACCTCGGAAAGCTGCTCCTCGGTCGCAGCGATGATGGAGTCTATGTCGCCGAAATGAGCGACTATCTCCTTGGCAGTGGACTCTCCCACATAGCGGATGCCGAGAGCAAAGAACACCCTCTCGAAAGGCACGACCCGCGACTTGTCCAGCGACTCGAGGAAATTCCTGGCAGATTTTTCCTTCCATCCGTCAAGGGTCAGGAGCTGTGAGCCCCTGAGGTCATAGAAGTCGGCAGGGGAGTGGACGAGGTCGCGGCGATAGAGCTGCTCGACCGTAGCTGGTCCGGCAGTCACGTTCATGGCCTTGCGGCCGAGGAAATGTATGAGCTTGCCCTGAATCTGGGTAGGGCATCCGTCAGTATTTGGACAGAACCATTTCGCTTCATCTTCCTCCCTGACAAGCGCTGCACCGCAGTCCGGACAGACGCTCGGGAACTCCGGACTCACCGAGTCGGCCGGTCTCTGTGACAGGTCGACCTCCGTGATCTTAGGGATGATCTCGCCTCCCTTCTCCACATATACCCAGTCGCCGACCCTGATGTCCAGCTGGCGCATCCATTCCTCATTGTTGAGGGTCGCTCTCTTGACCACGGTACCGGAGAGCTGCACCGGCCTGAGGTTGGCGACAGGTGTCACGGCTCCGGTCCTTCCTACCTGGTAGTCGAACGACAGCACCGGAGTCAGCGCTCTCTCAGCCTGGAACTTGAAGGCGACGGCCCATCGCGGCGACTTGGCTGTGTAGCCGAGCGCCCTCTGGGCTGAGAATTCGTTGATCTTGACGACAATGCCGTCGGTGGCATAAGGGAGGTTCTTGCGCTCGGTGTCCCAATAGTTGATGTAGTCCTCGATCTCGCCTATGTTGTGGCAGATGCGGCGGAGGTCAGAGACAGGGAGGCCCCATGAGGCGGCAGCCGAAAGGGCCTCGTCGTGGGTCTGGAACATGTCGGTGTCGCTCGGGATATGGTACAGAGTGCACCAGAGCCCCCTGCGGCCTACTTCCTCAGGGTCCATGAGCTTCAATGAACCGGAGGCTGCATTGCGCGGATTTGCGAAAGGAGCCTCCTCATCAAGCTCTCTCTGGCGGTTGAGCGCGTCGAATGACTTGTACGGCATCAGTATCTCGCCCCTGATCTCGAAGTCGTCGGGCCAGCCTGAGCCGGAGAGGGTCTGGGGGATGTTGGAGATGTGGCGGACATTCTCCGTCACATCGTCGCCCACCGCGCCGTCACCGCGGGTGAGGGCTCTGAAGAGCCTGCCTCCGCGATAATTGAGGCAGATGGCAGTACCGTCGAACTTGAGCTCACAGGAGTAGGTGAAGGACATGCCTTCAAGACCCTTGTCCGCCCTGCGGGAGAAGTCCTCTATCTCACCGATGCTGTAGGTATTGCCGAGGGACAGCATGGGGTATTTGTGCGGATACTTTGCAAAGTCGTGGCCGGCTGCCTTCTCCGCATTGTCGCCTCCGTCGGAGCCCGGCGTCTCGAGGTCGCTTCCGACCTTCTGCGTCGGGCTGTCCGGAGTGACGAGGTCAGGGAACTGGCGCTCGAGGTCTTCGAGCTCGTACATGAGATGATCATATTCGTAGTCACTGATCGTCGGGTTGTTGTCGACGTAGTAACGTCGGCTGTTCTCAAGGAGCGTCGCTCTGAGTTCCTCAATCTTATGCTGTGCCTGTTCCCTTGTCATGATTTTCTACTTGTGTTCGAGCTGGAGAGTCTTTGTGGTCTGGTCGCAGACCTCTGAAGGTCCCCAATACTGGATGGAACCAGGGTATACATAGCAGGTCTCAGCGGCCCACTTCTCGCGGTTTGCTGCGAAGAACTTGTATGGTGCTCCGTCGAGCTCGACGAGGGCCTTGCGGATCACCGGCTTCATCTTGCCGTTGCGTCTCTCGAGGTTCATCATCATGGTGATAGGCACGCCGCCGGCAATCCACTCAGCTGCAGGAGCTGTTGTGTTCTTGATCACTGACATGTAGCCGGTCTTGCCGCATGCGATGAGGCGGGATGCGTTGTAGCCGAGGCTGTAGCAGTAGTCAGCGTCGAAGTTGGACGGAGCTGCGCAGCGGCCTTCGTATCCGAAGAAGTGGTGCTGGGCGGAGAACTTGCCGACATACTGTCCGGCCTTCTTCATCTCTGCGAGCTTCTTGCCGACCATCTTGGAGAGGAGCTTCTCGGTCTCGATGAGGGATACCTGTACATTGCCGTGTGGGTCGCGGTCGAGGGCGAGCTGGCTTGCAACGTCTGCAGGGAGGCTCTCGAAGACCTTGAGGTTGGCGTCACTGAGGTGAGCCTTGACATACTCGATCTGGTCCTCGCGTGCAACTGCCTTTGCCTCCTCGGTGGCGAGGGTGTCGTTGAGCTCTGCGATGAGCTTCTTGATGGCAGGGATGAACTCGATGAGGCCTTCAGGGATGAGGACGGTACCGAAGTTGTTGCCCGCTGCAGCGCGTGCCGCAACGATGTTTGCGATGTAGCTTACTATGTCGTCGAGGCTCTGCTCCTTTGCTTCAACCTCCTCGGAGATGAGGCAGATGT
>R20__coassemble_2006_pt1 | contig 9862 bp, 8 predicted proteins | sample R20__metabat2_low_PE_021 | metagenome-assembled genome bin R20
CCGCTGGCATCTGAAGCTCCTGCTCCGGGAGCGTTTGCTATGGTTTTGCTCCCGCCGGTATCTGAAAATCCTGCGCCGGGGAGCATTTGGCGTCCTTTTGCTCCCGCAGGCGTCGAAATTTCCTGTGCCGGGAGCATTTGGTATCCTTTTGCTCCCGGTGAATCTTCAAGTCCCTGCGCCGGGAGCATTTGGCGTCCTTTTGCTCCCGCCGGCATCGGAAGTTCCAGTGCCCGGAGCATTTGGCACCCTTTTGCTCCCGCCGGCATCTGAAATTCCTGCGCAGGGAGCATTTGGCACCCTTTTGCTCCCGATGGCGGTGCCAAATGACGCATTAGGCCTTGTCGTCTCATTGTTGCTGATGACATCGTCAGTGGCGCAGTGGCTGAGGGCATATTTAATTCACCTTTAGTGCTGAATATTTGCTATCTTTGCATGTTATGGCAGACAAGAAGGAATATCGTGACATGATAGAGATTCGCGGAGCACGCGCGCACAACCTCAAGGGGGTTGACGTCGACATCCCGCGCGGCAAGTTTGTCGTCATCACCGGTCTGAGCGGCAGCGGCAAGTCTTCCCTTGCCTTTGACACGATTTATGCCGAAGGTCAAAGGCGCTACATGAACACCCTCTCTCCGTATGCCAAGCACTTCATGGGCATCCTCGAGAAGCCTCAGGTCGAGAGCATCGAAGGCCTCAGCCCTATAATAGCGATAGAGCAGAAGACTACAGGAAACAATCCGCGCTCGACAGTCGGGACCATAACGGAGATATATGATTTCCTCAGACTTCTCTTTGCCAGGACATCCAAGGCATATTCTCCTGTCAGCGGCAGAGAAATGGTCCGTTACAACGACGACCAGATCGTATCGCTGATCATGGAAAACTACCGCGGCCGCAAGTGCCTGCTGCTCGCCCCGCTCGTGCGTGGCCGCAAGGGCCACTACCGCGAGCTCTTTGAGCAGCTGCGCAAGAAGGGCTATACGCAGGCCCGTATCGACGGTGTCATAGAAGACATCGGCACGGTAGAGGCCCTGGACCGATACAAGGGCCATTTCGTTGAGCTTGTCGTCGACAGGCTCAAGCCTGGAGACGGTGACGAGAAGCGCATCCGCACTTCCGTGATGACCGCGCTTGGCATGGGAAAGGGCTCCGTTGCCGTGATGGACAGCGAAACCGGTACACTCCAGCATTATTCGAAGCATTTCGTGGATCCGGACAGCGGCACATCGCTGCAGGAGCCGGCTCCCCACACATTCTCTTTCAACTCTCCTGAGGGCTACTGCCCGCACTGCAAGGGCCTCGGCATGATCGTGGACGTCAACATGGACACGATAGTGCCCGACAGGAGCGTCAGCATAGCCGATGGCGCCATAACGCCTCTGGGCAAGGTGCGCGAGACCCGCAAGTTCGAGGTCATCCGCGCCATTGCCCGCAAGTATGGATTTTCACTCTATGACCCGGTCTCTGAGATTCCGGAGGAGGCTCTCTCGCTGATAGTCTTCGGTTCGGACGAGCTCTTCCGCATAGGCGAGGGCGCAAATTCGGAGATGGTGTCGTTCCCCGGCGTTGTGGATGACATCGATGACAAGGTAGAATGTCCGGTGTGCCATGGTACGCGCCTCAAGGAAGAAACTCGCCTCTTCCGCATAGATGGCAGGAACATTTCCGAAGTGGCGGCGATGGAGATAAGCGAACTTTCAGAGTGGCTCGGATCGCTTCCGGGGAAGCTGTCTGAAAGAGAGAATGCCATTGCGAGGGACATCCTGAAGGAACTCCGCGAAAGGGTGGAATTCCTGCTCGACGTCGGACTCGAGTATCTCTCTCTCGACAGACCGACAGGCTCGCTGTCGGGCGGCGAGAGCCAGCGCATAAGACTTGCCACACAGATCGGCTCGAAGCTTGTCAATGTCCTGTACATCCTTGATGAGCCGTCCATCGGACTTCATCAGAGGGACAACCGCAAGCTGATAGCGTCTCTGAAGAAACTCCGCGATGAGGGCAACAGCGTCATCGTGGTGGAGCATGATGCGGAGACCATGGACTCCGCAGACTGGCTCGTGGACGTGGGGCCGGGAGCCGGAGCTGAAGGCGGCCTGATATGCTACAGCGGCCCGTCTCCGGCTTCGGATGGTGGCAAAAAGGCCGCAGGCGTGAAGGGTTCAGTGACCCTGGACTACCTTCTTGGCCGCAATTCCATCCCTGTGCCACAGTCCCGGAGGACCGGCAGCGGCAAGATTCTCAGCCTTCGCGGCGCGACCGGCAACAACCTCAAGAGCGTCGATGCGGACTTCCCGCTCGGGTGTCTCATCGGCATAAGCGGGGTCAGCGGCAGCGGCAAGTCCTCGCTCATCAACGAGACCCTGATGCCGATACTCAAGAACAGGTTCTACCATGCCAGGCTGAGGCCTCTTCCGTATGGTTCGGTCAAGGGCGTCGAGAACATAGACAAGATAATCGAGATCGACCAGAGCGCGATCGGGCGTACGCCAAGGTCCAATCCTGCGACATTCACAGGAGTCTTCAACGACATAAGGAACCTCTTCGAGGAAACTCAGGACGCCAAGGTGCGCGGTTTCAAGGCCGGACGCTTCTCCTTCAATGTGGCCGGCGGCCGCTGCGAGGAGTGCAAGGGCGCCGGAATCAAGGTCATCGAGATGAACTTCCTCCCTTCAGTCAACGTAGTCTGCGAGGAATGTCGCGGCCGCCGTTACAAGGAGGATACCCTCGCAGTGCGCTACAAGGGCAAGAACATCAATGACGTGCTTGAGATGCCGATAAGCGAGGCGTATGAGTTCTTCAAGCCGATTCCGAAGATAGCCCAGAAATTGAAGGCTCTCGTCGATGTCGGTCTAGGGTATGTCCACCTCGGACAGTCGGCAGTGACCCTTTCGGGCGGCGAGAGCCAGAGGATGAAGCTGGCCGCGGAGCTCTTCAAGTCAGCGACGGGCAACACTCTCTACATCCTCGACGAACCGACGACGGGACTCCACTTCGAGGACATCAAGGTGCTGCTCGGAGTGCTTCAGAAACTTGTCGACCAGGGCAACACAGTGATAGTGATAGAGCACAATCTCGACGTGCTCAAGAGCGTCGACTGGATCCTCGACATGGGTCCGGAAGGCGGTGCAAGGGGCGGCATGATCGTTGCGCAGGGTACTCCTGAGCAGCTTGCCGAAGACCCGGCTTCAGTAACAGGAAAGTATCTCAAGGAAATATTATGACAAAGATCGAAACAGCGAGGGCTGAGTATGACGAGTGGTGCTCGGCGATAGGGATCGACTCCATCGACGCCCTCAATCAGACTCTCCGTGACGGGAAGGGAGTGGAGCTCATCAACCTCTGCGAGGCCCGTCAGGAGCGCAAGTATGCGGCTCTGGCAAGCAAGATATACCTCAGGAAACAGACGGCGAAGATTGTGATGATGGCCGGCCCGTCATCCAGCGGCAAGACTTCATCATCGCTTCGCATCGCTCTCCAGTGCAAGGCTCTCGGGCTCAACCCGAAGGTCATCGAACTCGACAACTACTTCGTCGACAGGTCGAGGACACCGCGGGATGCCGACGGCAACTACGACTTCGAGTGCCTTGGAGCCATGGATGTGGAGTTCCTCAATCAGCAGCTGAACGCTCTTCTTGCCGGGGAGGAGATCGAGGTGCCGAAGTATGACTTCAAGTCAGGCAGCAGGACATTCACAGGCAATAAGCTGAAGCTCAATGACGGGGACATCCTTCTGATGGAGGGCATCCACGCCCTCAATCCTGACCTCACCCCGGCAGTCGACCAGGCTAAGATATTCAAGGTCTACATCTCTGCACTCAATGCCCTTTTCATCAGCGAGCAGATGCACAACTCCACTTCCGACAAGAGGCTGCTGAGGCGCATCGTGCGTGACTTCAGGACCCGTGGCGCGAGCCCGGAGGACAGCATACTGCGCTGGCCAAGCGTAAGAAGGGGAGAGGAACGCAACATATTTCCATTCCAGGAAAACGCCGACGTGGTCTTCACATCGTCCCTCCTCTATGACCTGCCGATGCTGAAATATTATGCGGAGCCTTTGCTCCATGGCATTGCTGAGTCTTCTCCAGCCTATTCGGAGGCGCAGAGGCTGCTCAAGTTCCTGGAGCTGATAGTCGCGCTGAAGCCTTCTGAGATCGCAGCCGTTCCTCCGACTTCGATCATGAGAGAATTCATCGGGGGACAGACTCTGTAGCAGACTATGTGGATCTGGCTGGCCGCCGGTTCGGCTTTCATGCTCGGCCTCTATGACGTGGCCAAGAAGCACTCTCTGAAGCGCAATGACAGTCTCGTGGTGCTCGTCATCTCCACGGGTCTGACGACTCTTTTCCTCTGCCCATGGCTCTCGGCCGGAACTCTTCATGACCACAGCATGCTGTGGCTCAAGGCCGTGCTCGTGTCTCTCTCCTGGATCTCCGGCATGGAGGCTCTGAAGACGCTGCCGCTGACCACTGCCAGCACTCTCAAGGCTTCCAGACCTGTATTCGTGCTGCTCTTCTCGGTGCTTCTCTTCGGAGAGAAGCTCAATGTATGGCAATGGACAGGAAGTGTCATCGCGATAGTGGCGCTGTATCTTCTAAGCGTATCAAGCAAGAGGGAGGGTATAGTCTTCCACCGCCACAAAGGTGTGGCGTGGATGGTGGTGTCGATACTCTCCGGAGTTGCGAGCGCCCTCTATGACAAGCATATCATGAAGATTCTCCAGCCTCTCTTCGTGCAGAGCTGGACCAATCTCTATATCACCGTCCTGCTGGCGGCGGTGATCCTTGTCAAGATTCTCACTTCAGGCAGTTCCTCGATAAAAAGGTTCAAGTGGGACTGGACAATCGTTCTCATCGCCGTATTCATCACTGCTGCCGATGCCCTATACTTCTTCTCCCTGCGGGACGAGGGAGCGCTCCTTTCTGTGATCTCGATGATACGCCGCAGCAGCGTCGTAGTCGCATTTGCAGCCGGTGCCCTCCTTTTCAAGGAAGGCAATATAAAATACAAGGCCACGGACATGCTGATCCTTCTTGCAGCCATGGCCATCATAGTCTTTGGCTCCACAAGGTAATCCTAACATAAGATGGAAATCAGACGATTCACCTTCAACCCATATCAGGAAAACACCTATTTGGTATATGATGATTCCGGGACTGCGGTCATAATAGATCCTGGCTGTACCGGGCCGGAGGACCTCACAGGCATCATCGATGCCGAGGGGTTCCGGCCCGAGGCCATACTCCTCACCCACTGCCATTTCGACCATATCTACGGCGTGGCGGACCTGGTCAGGAAATATGGCCTGAAGGTATATATGCATCCGGCGGACAAGGCCATCAAGGCCATTGTCGGCGAGATGGCAAGGCTCTCCTTCATGCCTGTTCCGGACACTTCCTGGGACACGACGGACATCTCTGACGGAGAAGTCCTGAAGTTCGGGGACCTCTCCTTCGAAGTCATTGCGACTCCTGGTCATACTCCGGGCGGAGTGTGCTACCACTGCGGGGATGACCTCTTCAGCGGAGACACCCTCTTTCAGGGCACAATAGGCCGCAGCGACCTTCCAGGTGGTGACTATGATTCGCTTATTGTCTCCGTGATGGAAAAAGTCATGGGTCTGGACGGGGACACTGAAGTCCATCCGGGCCACGGCGGAGAGACCAACATCGGGCACGAACGCACCCACAATCCGTTCCTGCAGCCGTTCAACGAAAAGGACGAAGACTCAGGAGACGTCGAGGGGATAGAAATATGCGGGCGATAGTCAGATTTAATCTATGTTTTGATTAAATTTGTAGGTTAAGAGAAAGGCAACTATGCACATAGGCATCGCAGGAAACATAGGCTGTGGCAAGACTACGCTCACGAGCATGCTCGCGGAGCACTACGGATGGACCCCGAAGTACGAGGCCGTCACGTACAACCCTTACCTCGAGGACTACTACAAGGACATTCCGCGGTGGTCCTACAACCTCGAGACCTATTTCCTGGCACAGAGATTCAGGGATGTGCTGGAGATTGCCAAGTCGGACGAAGTGATCATCCAGGACAGGACTCTCTTCGAGGGAGTCTACATCTTCGTCGCCAACAACAGGGCGATGGGCAATCTGTCGGAGCGCGACTTCGACACGTACATGCAGCTCTTCGATCTGATGATGTCGATGGTCAAGGCCCCGGACCTGCTGATCTACCTCCGCTCGTCGGTACCGCACCTTGTCTCACAGATTCAGAAGAGGGGGCGCGACTATGAGCAGGGCATGAGCCTGGACTACCTCGCCGGACTCAACGAAAGGTACGAGTCGTGGATAGCCTCCTACAAGGACAGGCTTCTCATAATCGACGCCGACAACCTTGATTTCAAGAACAATCCCGAGGACTTCGCCTCCATCACGGACAAGATAGATGCGGAACTCTACGGACTATTTTAAACATATACAGACATGCACGTTGCAATAGCAGGAAACATCGGAAGCGGCAAGACCACCCTTACCAAGATGCTTGCAAGCCACTATGGCTGGACCCCGAAGTTCGAGCCGGTCGACTTCAACCCGTACCTCGCAGACTTCTACGAGGACATGGAGAGATGGTCGTTCAACCTCCAGATCTACTTCCTCAACAAGAGGTTCAAGGACGTTGTGGAAATATCCCGCCACGAAGACATCGTTGTGCAGGACAGAACCATCTACGAAGACGCCCGCATCTTCGCCCCGAACCTCCACGACATGGGCCTAATGAGCTCGAGAGACTTTGAGAACTACTCCGACCTCTTCGACCTGATGATGTCTCTTGTCGGCATGCCGGACCTTCTGATCTATCTCCGTTCGTCGATTCCGAATCTCGTCTCTCAGATCCAGAAGAGGGGCCGCGAGTACGAGAAAAGCATCCGCATCGACTACCTCACAGGCCTCAATGAGAAGTATGAGAACTGGATCAAGGAATATACAGGAAATCTTCTCATCATAGATGCCGACAACGTCAAGTTCGGCAACAGGCCTGAAGACTTTGCAAAGGTCACGGACATGATCGACGCCAAGCTCTTCGGACTTTTCTAGAAAATCAACTAACCGCATATGTCAGAAAGAATCACAATCATCGACTTCGTCGAGCGCCAGACCAGGCGCTTCCCGAATCATGTCTTCCTTCGTGAGAAGGTAGGCGAGCAGTGGACAGAGACCACATACACCCAGACCCGCAATGAAGGCCGCGTATATGCGGCAGGTTTCATGGCCCTCGGCCTGCAGAAAGGCGAGAAAGTGTCCCTCCTCTCGGAGGGCAAGAACCTCTGGATCCTCTCAGAGCTCGGCATCCTCTATGCTGGGGGAGTGAACGTCCCTCTCTCGGGCAAGCTCGAGGCTCCGGACGTGGAGTTCCGTGTCAATCACTCCGATTCCAGGTTTGTCGTGGTCTCCCGCCAGCAACTCTCCAAGATACGCCAGATCAGGGCCAACATTCCTGCCATAGAGAAGGTCATCGTCCTCGACGAGGTCGCTCTCCAGGACGGAGAGATGAGCATAAAGGAGCTCCATGACATGGGCATCGAATATGCCGAGACCCACAAGGAGGAGATAGAGAAGCGCATCGCCTCCATCGGCCCGGACGACTATGCCAACATAAGCTACACCTCCGGCACGACAGCGGATCCTAAGGGCATCCTCCTGACCCATCGCAACTACACGGCCAACGTCGAGCAGGGATCCTCTGTCATCAGCGTCGGTGAGAATGAGGTCATGCTGATCCTCCTTCCGCTCGACCACTGCTTCGCACATGTCGCAGGCTTCTACACGATGATGCTCTACGGAGGAAGCATAGCGACGGTCCCTGTCGGCAAGAACGCCCTTGCGACCCTGCGCAACGTTCCGACCGCCATCAAGGAAGTCCGCCCGCACGTGATGCTCTCCGTCCCTGCCCTTGCGCGCAACTTCCGCAAGAACATCGAGACCGGCATCAAGGCCAAGGGCCCTTTTGTAGAGAAGCTTTACAACTTCGCTCTCAACAACGCCATCAAGTACAACAAGGAATACTACAACATGGGCGGCCTGAAGGACTGCTGGCGCAAGCCTCTGATGGCCATCTTCGACAAGCTCATCTTCAAGACGGTGCGCGAGAGCTTCGGCGGCCGCATGCGGTTCTTCGTGGGCGGAGGAGCCCTTCTCGACATCAATCTCCAGAGATATTTCTGCGCAGTCGGGATGCCGATGTTCCAAGGCTATGGCCTTTCGGAGGCCACCCCTATCATCTGTGCCAACTCTCCGGGCCATGCCATCTTCGGGTCCTCAGGCCGCGTGGTGAAGCCTATGGACATCAAGATCTGCGACTCCGAGGGCAACGAAGTGCCTAAGGGCGAGCGCGGAGAGATCGTCATCCGCGGAGAGAACGTGATGGCAGGCTACTGGAAGAACCCTGCCGCGACCGCGACGACGGTGGTCGACGGATGGCTCCATACAGGCGACATGGGCTACATGCTCGACGACGAGTACCTTTGGGTGACAGGGCGCTTCAAGTCCCTGCTCATCTCCGCCGACGGAGAGAAATACAGCCCTGAAGGATTCGAGGACGGACTGGCAGACGGCTCCAAGTATGTCGAGCAGGTAATCCTGCACAATGACATGAATCCTTACACCATAGCTCTCATCGTACCTGAGAAGGATGCTCTCAAGGAATACGTCCAGAAGAACAATCCAGGCATCGACATCGAGTCCGTCGAGGCAAAGAAACTCATGCTTAGGAAGATTCAGGAAGAGATCGACACATACAGGAAGGGCGGCTCCAACGAGGGACTTTTCCCGGAGAGGTGGCTCCCGGCTGCAGTGGCAGTGCTTCCGGAGCCGTTCTCAGAGCGCAACGGGCTTGTCAACAGCACGATGAAGGTCGTGCGTGGCAAGGTCGAGAAGTTCTATGCGGACCGTATAGACTATGCCTACACTCCGGAAGGAAAGGATCTCTACAATGACAAGAACATAGCATCTCTCTGATGAAACACTATATATATAAGAGTGCCGCCGTCGCTGCGGCACTTCTTTGCTCGCTTGGCGCACGTTCCGGCGAGCCGCAGTGGCAATGGCGTTCTGTAGGACGCTCTGCCGAAGCATGCAGCATCCAGGCTGACCTTTTCAATTCAGTCCAGAGCATCTCCGTGCTCAGGTATGACCCGCGCAGGCATGTCACCTTCGTGGCGAATGATCCTGCGGAGGCTGCCGACAGCACGAGCACCTTCGGCAGCCGCTACGGCGCTCTCGGTGCCATCAATGGCAGCTACTTCGACATGAAGAGGCTTACGCCGACGACATATGTGAAAGATGACAATGTCGTGGAGGGCACTACCTCGCACGATGAGACATTCAGGGTGGACGGAATGGTCTGCATCAAGGGCCGAAAGATCGTGATAGACACGCTGTCCGAGGCTTCAGGAAAGTACAGGGAGGCAATGGCCGCAGGCCCTGTGCTCCTTCTTGACGGCAAGCCCGCCCGCGAGTCATGGCCGGATACCGGATTCTATACAGGACGTCACCCTCGCACCGTGATCGGTACAGGCGATGACGGATGGGTCTATTTCATAGTCATCGACGGACGTTTCCCTGGAGAGGGTATAGGCACCACGATTCCAGAGACGCTCGCCGTGGCTCAGATGCTCGGCCTCAAGGATGCCCTCAACCTTGACGGAGGCGGGTCCAGCACTCTCTGGATAGACGGAGAGGGAGTCATCTCCCATCCGTTCGACAACCATCGCTTTGACCACTCCGGCCAGCGCATCGTTCCGAACTGTATTCTCGTAAAATAAAGAAGGAAGCCCTCGGGGCTTCCTTCTTTATTACTCGTCGATTGGCCTGTCGAGAATCTTCTCGAGGTCGACTCTCTTGCCGGT
>R20__coassemble_2029_pt1 | contig 9790 bp, 7 predicted proteins | sample R20__metabat2_low_PE_021 | metagenome-assembled genome bin R20
AGCCACTTCCAGTTGACCCAGTCGCGGATCATCCACTCCATGTCGCTCCAGCCCTTCTGGCGCTCGCGATACCAGAGCTGGCCCTGGTTCCAGTAGACGCTTCCGCCGACTATCTCACCGATGAGGCCTTCCTGGATCTTCCGGTTTGCCTCCACATATGGTCTCTGATGGTGGCGCTGGGTACCTGTGATGACGCTCAGGCCCCTCGCCTGGGCCTGCTTTGCAGCAGCTATGCAGGTACGTACACCCTTCGGGTCGACAGCGATCGGCTTCTCGAGGAATGCGTGCACGCCCTTCTCGGCCGCATACTTGAACTGGTCAGGACGGAACACAGGAGGAGTGGTGAGGATCACCATGTCCACCATGTCGATGACCTTCTTGTAGGCATCGAATCCGACAAAGCAGTTCTCTGCAGGCACGTCCACGCCCTTCACTTCCTTGAGCTGGGTGCGGAGATTGTCCACCCTGTCCTGGAACACGTCGCCGAGGGCTGTGACGATGATGCCGTCGGCGGCATTGAGAAGGTTGACTATGGCTCCCGAACCGCGTCCGCCGCAGCCGACGACGCCGACCTTGAGTTCCTTTCCGTCGATGGCCTTGTCCGGAAGCTCCGGCACATAGTACTCACCCGGCTGACGAAGCGGTACAAGCTTCGGTGCGCTGCTGCAGGCCGTGATGCCTGCTATTCCTGCTGCTCCTATGAGGGCGGAGCGGGAGAGGAACTCCCTTCTTCCCATTGTATTGTCGCTCATAATATGGTATTATTTGGATTTCTTGTCATACACTCCCGGCTCCGGCACCCTGTACTGCGACATGTCGACGTTGCAGATTTCAAGCGTCTCCGGCATGAAGCTCTGCTGGGAGGCTTCATACTCGTCCCAGAGCACTCTCCTGCCGTCATAGGCGGACTCGCGCCCCATCATGCCTGCAAGGCATGAGAGAGCGGCATCCTCCGCCTCGACATGGGTCGTGCCCTTCCTTATATGGTTTACCCAGTCGACATGCTCGAGGACATAAGGGTCGTGCTGGGCATACTGCTTCTCCGCCGCTTCCTTGTCGTACTTCCATATCGAGTTGCCCTCGAGGTCGAAGAACTCGCATCCGTTGGAACGCCAGTAGCCCTTCGTACCCTGGATGACCTCACCGACCCTGTTGGAACAGCCGTCGATCTGGCGGCACTGGCTGTGCAGGCGCACTCCCTTCTCGAACTCGAAGTCGACATAGAACATGTCGAACTGGTCTCCCGAGCGACGGCGGTGGCGCGCGCCGAAACCCGTCGCCTTGAACGGCTTTAGCCCGGTCATCCACATGAATACGTCGATATTGTGGACATGCTGCTCCACTATATGGTCTCCGGAGAGCCACTTCCAGTTGAACCAGTCGCGGATCATGTACTCCATGTCGGTCATCTCAGGGGTGCGGGTGCAGTACCACGGATTGCCCTGGAGCCAATACACCGTCCCACCTGTAATCTGCCCGATGATGCCCTGCTGGATCTTCTCATAAGCAGCCACATAATCTCTCTGATGGCGGCGCTGGGTGCCCGTTATGACGCTCAGGCCCTTGACCTCCGCGAGCCGCGAAGTCGCCACGATCTGGCGGTAGCCCTTCGGGTCGACGGCCACAGGCTTCTCGAGGAAGGAGTGCACGCCCTTCTCCGTGGCATAGGCGAAATGGTCAGGGCGGAAGAGCGGCGGTGTCGTCAGGATCACCATGTCGATGCCGCTGTCTATCACCTTCTTATAGGAATCGAAGCCCAGGAAGCAGTTCTCGTCCGGGACCTCACGGCCATAGCTTGCCTTTATCTTGCGGCGGCAGTCGTCGAGATTGCTCTGGAAGACATCTCCGAGAGCTACGACCTCGATGTCATCGGCGGCATCGAGAAGATTGCCGAGCGCACCCGTACCGCGCCCGCCGCAGCCTACCATCCCGACCTTGAGTTTCCTGCCGGAGACCGCCTTGTCCGGGAGTTCCGGGATATAATACTCTCCAGGCTGGCGCAGCGGAGTCTGTCCGCCGCTCTTCCCACATGAGCTCAGGAGCCCCGTACCGGCGATGCCGAGCATCGCAGTGCCGCGGAGAAACTCCCTCCTTCCTATCTTCTTTTCCTCTTCCATTTACTTGATGTTTTCAGGGACCTCACAGACGACTCTGAAGCCGATACCCTTGATGTCGGAGTACCACCAGATACTCTTCGGGTTCTGCGGGTCAGTCCTCAGCCATGCGTCATGGTCGGTGCTGCCCCTCGCCGCGCTTCTGAGGTCGGCAGGGTCATCGAGATACGAACCACCTCTGACGACATGCTCCTTGCCCTTCTTCGGGCCCTTCGGGTCGACAGCGCCATCTTCAATCGAGGCATAAGCATCCTCGGCATACCAGTCGGAGCAGTACTCCATCACGTTGCCGGTCATGTTCTTCAGCCCGAACGGATTGGCTGCGACCTTGTCCGGCTCCTGAGTGCGGTTGTCGCTGTTGGCCTTGTAGATCACACGGCTCGCTATGAGAGTCGTGTCAGGCTTGAATATGCCCTTCATGAATCCCCTTTCAGAGAACTTCTTTGGACTACCTTCGAAGAAATATGGAGTCTCGGTGCCTCCACGCACGGCGTACTCCCACTCTGCCTCCGTAGGGAGACGGTAGGTCCTGCCGGTCTTTAGCGAAAGCCACTGGCAGAAGGTCCTGGCGGCATACCATGTCATCGTGATGGCCGGACGGGAGCCCATGCCCCAGCCCTGGTCAGGAGATCCGAACGGGGCTGTCGGGCCGCTCACGGCGTCGACATCCGGCCGGCTGTTGTTGGCATATACCTTCTCCGGAGGGGTATGGCCCTCGGACATGGTCTCGTTGTAGAACGCCCAGTACTGGTCCCAGGTAATCTCTGTCTCAGCCATGAAGAAGCTGGAGACGGTGACTTTCTTCTGCTGCTCCTCAGCCTTGCGGAACGGCTCGTTTTCCGGACTTCCCATGGTGAAAGTCCCGCCCGGGATGGCCTTCATGCTGATGGATGCCGAAGTGCCGGGAACGGTCTCGACGAAATCCTCGAATGAGGTTACCTCCGCAGCGGACTCGTACTTCTCGCCTGAAGTAGTCGTGACGGCAGCGCCTGCCATCCTGGAATGCTTGTAGGAAGGGTTGTAATGGCCGACATCGAGGTGACAGCTAATGCACTGGAGGTCGTATTTCTCCTCGTTGTCCTCATAGTAGAGATGGGCTATGATGCCGTCGTCAGTTATGCCCTTCGGAAAGAGATTGACATGGCATGCCTTGCAGGACTTGTTGTAGACTATCTTCACGGCATGCTCGAGCTCGCCCTTCGCATCCCAGTCGATGTCCTCAGGCTTCTTTGTCATCGAGGACCAGATATCCTTCATCCCCGTGCAGGCCTTTGCCTTGAAGTAGTCGAAGGAGCCCTGCGGAGGGAGATGGCAGGCGGAGCACTCTGTCATCGAGCCGCTCTCGTTGTCGTAGTGGGAGGACTGTTTCCATGTCGGCTCGACCTGAGGATGGAAGTGACAGGACATGCAGTATTCGTTGGTGGAGGTCCTGTGCATGAAGTGGCCGGCCATAACGGCAAGGGCCGCTCCTGCCATGATGCCACAGAGGGCAATGAGGATATATAGAGTGCGTCTTTTCATGCCTGAGTCGCAATTTTGCGCTAATCAAGCAAATTTAACAAGAAACTTCAATAATGACAAAAAACATATCTTTCTGCCCACTTGCGATGTTTTTTATGATGATTGCTGAATTGTATTGCCATATTGTGGCCTGAAAATCGATTGGCTATGAGACGCTTCATCACTCTGGCAGCAGCCCTGCTGCTAATCTCCTGCGACCCTCTGCTGCACGGCGACAGGAGGGGCGCCATGGGGCCCGGCGGGCCCGTAAGGCGCGCCCCGTCGGACACGGCGGGATATACCGGCAATCATGTCTTCGTCACGGGGGTGGACTTCCCGGAAGGGTATGACTGGCGGCGGGACACGACATATGGGGTCGTGCGGGCAGACATCATCCTGTTCATGGACGGGGAGCCGGTACTGAAAGTGCCTGCCGGAGGCGATACCGGAATCTCCAGCGACCCCGACAGGCACCATTTCATCGGGGGGCATGTCTATACTGACCATGTATCAGGCAGCGGGACCATAATCTCCAGCGACGGGACTGAGGCGTTCCGCTACGAAGGGGCGGAGACGCTGCGCGGGATGCTCCTGCAGGACAGGAGCGTCATCACCCTGGGCCAGAGCCGTTCGGGCAAGGGGTTCTCCCTGCGCAAGGACGGAGAACAGCTGCTCGCAAAATCCTCCGGGGAGATCCTCGGGAGCTTCACTGAAGCTGGCTATCCCGCAAGCGGAGCCCTGTACCTTGCCGGTCAGAAGATGTGCTTCTCCTACCATGACACCGACGGGTGGCACTTCGTCGAGGATGGGACCGAGACCGTCCTCGAAGGTGACGCGGTCTATGACATGAGGATCATTTCGGGGAAAAAATGCGCCATTGTCCGCACTTCGGACAGCAAAGGGCCCGTGCTGATGGTGGACGGAATGCCTAGGGAGCTCGAAGACACTCTTGACGCAAAGGCAGAGTACAGGTTCTGCGGGAGCGGGAGCATCCTCTTCACGGGAGTCCTTGACGGCGGGGGCTCCACTGTGCTGTGGGACGAGTCCGGAATCCGGGAGAGGATGGAGGGAGACTGTTCCTCACTGTCCATGTTCAGGGATGTCGTCAGCTATGTGCGCCGCAGGGGCCCGAGGGTGACCGGAATAAGCCAGGCCGGCGATACCATATCTGTCAGCGGAGACTGGGTGGCCATGACCCCTCAGTGCATCAGCTGGCGCGGAAGCAGCCCGCTGCTTGCACTGACTCCGACCGACTCCGATGCAGAAAGCAAGCCCTGGAGCAGATGGCCCGACTGGGGCGCCGTGCCTGACAGTTCCTCCACAAGCCACAGGGGAGGTACCGGTGGCAGCGGCGGCTGGCACAAGCGGCTGCAGAGAGGCGGCTGGCCGGCTCAGGACACGACTGACAAGAGGCCGGCACTCTGGGCCGGAAGCGAATTCAGGAGATACGACATCAATGGATTCCTGACAGGAGTATGCGTAGGGAACTAGTCCTCCCAGGCCACGGTGCGGCTGCCGTCCTCACCTACGGTGATCGAGACCCTCAAGGTCTCCTCAGGGATGATTTCCTCTATGTTCTCAGGCCACTCCATGACACAGAGGCACCCGCTGTCGATATAGTCATAGAAGCCTATGTCGAGAGCCTCCTCCAGCTTGGTGATGCGGTAGAAGTCGAAGTGGTACATGGGCTCGCCGGAAGCGGTCCTGTACTCATTGACGATAGCGAATGTCGGGGAGCTCACGGCATCCTCCTCAACCCCGAGGCAGCGGCAGATTGCCGTCGTGAAGGTGGTCTTGCCCGCGCCCATAGGCGCATAGAAGGCGATGAGGCTGTGGCCCGAGGTCATCTCGAGGAACTTCCTGGCCGCAGAGTCGATCTCGCTGAGGCTGCTGATGAGGATTTCATGTTTCATAGATGCAAATATAATCAAGAAAGAAATGATGGTAAACATTTTCGGCGCGAAATGCGTCGGCATAGACGCAGTGACGGTTACCGTCGAGGGACATCCGAAGCGGCATAGGCATCCACCTCGTCGGCCTGGCGGACACTGCGGTCAAGGAAAGCCTTCTGAGAACCGTCAACGCCCTCCAGGCGCTGGGATACCATATCCCTGGCAAGAAGATAGTGATCAACCTGGCACCCGCCGACCTCCACAAGAACGGAAGCGGGTATGACCTGCCCATCGCACTCGGCATCATAGCAGCCTCCGAGCAGCGGTCGCTCCCCCTGCTCAGGGAGTATGTCGTGATGGGCGAGCTGGGGCTCGACGGTTCCGTAAGGGAGATAAGCGGGGCCCTGCCCATCGCACAGATGGCGGCGGAGTGCGGGTACCGGGGATGCATCCTGCCCGTGCAGTCCGCACTGGAGGCCGTCGAGCTACGCGAGATCGACATCTGCGGAATCAGGACTCTCGAGGATGCCATAACCGTTCTCTCCGGCACAGGAGGCGAGAGCCTCAGCATATGGAACTCCGACGAATACAGGGAGCTGGTAGAAGAGATGAAATTCATGCCCGAACGGAAACCGAAAGTGATGGATTTCTCCGAGATCATAGGTCAGGAGGCCGCCAAGCGCGGCATCGAGATCGCCGCGGCGGGCGGCCACAATGTAGCGATGGTCGGGCCTCCGGGCTCTGGCAAGAGCTCTCTCGCAAAGGCGATGGCCGCCATCCTCCCGCCCATGAGCAGGGAGGAGTCGCTCGTGACAAGCAAGATCTACTCCGTCGCCGGCAGGGGCAACCTCCGTTACGGGCTCATACGCGAAAGGCCGGTGCGCTCGCCACACTACAGCGCCAGCATCGCGGCCATCATAGGCGGAGGAGGGGGCGACAACATAATCCCGGGAGAAGTCTCCCTGGCCCACTCGGGGCTGCTTTTCCTCGACGAGTTCGGGCAGATGCCAAAGTCAGTCATAGAGGCCCTCAGAGGACCGCTGGAAGACAGGAAGGTGGTGATCTCGAGGCTTCGAGCCAAGATAGAATACCCGGCATCCTTCATGCTTGTCGCGGCGTCCAACCCGTGCCCGTGCGGATACTACGGAGAGGGTGAGAGGTGCCGCTGCACCCCGTCGCAGAGGACCTCCTACCTGTCGCACCTTTCCGGTCCGATCATGGACAGGATAGACGTGCAGCTGATCCTGAGGAGAGTCGAGACCGGGAGGATGATAAAGGGCAAGGCGGCAGAGTCCAGCGCAGCCGTGGCGGAGAGGGTGCGCAGGGCGAGGGAGATTCAGATGGAGCGGTTCAAGGGCCAGGGCATCACCACCAACGCAGAGATGTCCAACAGGCAGATTGCGCAGTACTGCCACCTCTCGCAGGACTGCCTGGATGCACTTCAGACCATAATAGACAGGATGCAGCTCTCGATGAGGGCATTCTTCCGCATCATCAGGGTGGCGCGGACGATTGCCGACCTCGAGGGTGTGCAGGACATAACCGTGGCCCACCTCTTGGAGGCGGCCTCTTTCAGGTCTCTCGACAGGGCGGGATCGGAGTGATCAGAGGTCCTTTATCTTCTCGAGGAAGGTCTGCATTCCGGCAGTCGCCACCTCCTTGATATGGGTGAGGCGTTTGTCGCGCAGTGGCACGTCGGCCGGGTCGATTATATAGATTGGGACGTCAGGCCTTGCATATCTGTACAGGCCTGCCGCAGGATAGACCTGCAGCGAGGTGCCGACGATGAGCACTATGTCAGCCTCGCTGACGAGGTCGACGGCGCGGTTCATCTTCGGCACGGCCTCCCCGAAAAATACGATATGAGGACGGAGCTGATGGCCGTTAGGAGCCTTGTCTCCGACATGGACTTCGTCATAACCGATATCGAAGACAGCCTTTTCAGAGTACCCGTCCTCATCGCAGTACGTGTTCTCCGGGCGAACCTTGGTCACTTCGCCGTGCAGGTGGATGACCCTGGTGCTGCCTGCCCTCTCATGGAGGTTGTCGACGTTCTGCGTGATGACTGACACATCGTACCTGTCCTCAAGTGACGCAATCGCAAGGTGTGCAGCATTGGGCCGGCAGTCCTTGAGCTTGCGGCGCTGGTCATTGTAGAAATCCAGCACAAGCTTCCTGTTGCGGTACCATCCCTCTATGGAGGCGACCTCCATCGGGTCATAGTTGTCCCAGAGACCACCGTTGTCCCTGTACGTGCCGAGTCCGCTCTCCGCGCTTACTCCGGCTCCCGTGAGCACTGCTATCTTCTTTCTCATATGCCAAGTATTTCTGCGAGCTGCGCGGGAGTGTCGACCACAGTCGACGCCCCCGCAGCCGATATCTCATCTTTGGAGCGGAACCCCCAGCTGACTCCGACGGCCGTGACGCCGCCGTTCGCAGCAGTCCTCATGTCAGTGGCGGAGTCTCCCACCATCACGACCCGCGAGAGCTCCGGATTGCCTGCTGCAGCCATGGCTCCGCGTACTATCGCGGCGTCCGGCTTCAGAGGCTGTCCCTCCCTGTTGCCGTAGACGGCGCAGAACCTTATGCCCGGGAAGAACTTGCCCACGAGCTTCTCGGTCCCTGCCTGGAACTTGTTGGAGGCAATGGCAATCTGTGACCCGGCCGACTGCAGCCTGCCGAGGATGTCGCAGACTCCGTCGTACGGGCGAGTCAGGACATCTATATGGGCGGTATAGTACTGCACGAAATCCTTCAGGGCAAGGTCCACAAGACCTTCGTCCTTTTTCTGTGGTTCAGGCATCGCGGTCTGAACGAGATTGCGTATGCCATGGCCCACCATCCCACGATACTCCTCCATCGTATGCAGGGGCCATCCGTGCAGGGTCATGGCATGGTTGACGGCGTTGCCGAGGTCCCCTATGGTATTGAGAAGAGTGCCGTCAAGGTCAAATATGACAAGATTCCATTTCATAGGCCCTACTCCATCAGTTTGCGGTACTTGAATCTCTTTGGCTCGGTCTCTCCGAGGCGCATCTTCCTGTTCTCCTCGTACTCTGAGTAGCTCCCTTCGAAGAAGTAGACCTGGGAGTCGCCCTCGAAGGCGAGGATGTGGGTGGCGATGCGGTCGAGGAACCAGCGGTCGTGGGAGATGACGACGGCGCACCCCGCAAAGTTCTCGAGGCCTTCCTCGAGGGCGCGGATGGTGTTGACGTCGACGTCGTTGGTAGGCTCGTCGAGAAGGATTACATTGCCCTCATCCTTGAGTGTCAGGGCAAGATGGAGACGGTTGCGCTCACCTCCCGAGAGGATGCCGCAGAGCTTCTCCTGGTCGGCTCCCGAGAAATTGAAGCGGGAGACATACGCCCTGGCATTGACCTCACGGTTGCCGAGGCGTACGAAATCGGAGTCCTGAGCTATTGTCTGGTAGACCGTCTTCTCCGGGTCGATGCTCTTGTGCTGCTGGTCGACATAGGAGAGCTTGACGGTGTCGCCTATCGTGATGGTGCCGCTGTCCGGCTGCTCGAGCCCCATGATCAGACGGAAGAGAGTCGTCTTGCCGGCCCCGTTGGGGCCGATGACGCCGACGATGCCGGCAGGTGGAAGCACGAACGAGAGATTCTCGAAGAGCAGTTTGTCCCCGTATGCCTTGGAGACGCCGTCAAAGTTGATGACCTGACTACCGAGACGCGGTCCGTTCGGGATGTATATCTCGAGACTGGCCTCCTTCTCGCGCGCGTCCGCGCTCGCCATCTTCTCGTAGGCCCCGATACGGGCCTTTGACTTCGCCTGACGGGCCTTCGGAGCCATACGCACCCACTCGAGTTCGTGCTCGAGGGTCTTGCGGCGCTTGCTCTCCTGCTTCTCCTCCTGGGCGAGGCGCCTGCTCTTCTGGTCGAGCCACGAAGAGTAGTTGCCCTTCCATGGGATGCCCTCGCCGCGGTCGAGCTCGAGGATCCATCCTGCGACATTGTCAAGGAAGTAGCGGTCATGGGTCACGGCGATGACCGTGCCCTTGTACTGCTGGAGATGGGCCTCAAGCCACTGGATGCTCTCGGTGTCGAGGTGGTTGGTAGGCTCGTCGAGGAGCAGCACGTCCGGCTGCCTGAGGAGCAGGCGGCAGAGCGCGACCCTGCGCCTTTCTCCCCCGCTGAGGGTGGCGACCTTCGCATCCTCCGGAGGACATTGGAGGGCATCCATCGCCCTCTCGAGCTTGGAGTCTATCTCCCATCCGTCGCAGTGGTCTATCTTCTCGGTGAGTTCTCCCTGACGCTCGATCAGGGC
>R20__coassemble_2031_pt1 | contig 9785 bp, 7 predicted proteins | sample R20__metabat2_low_PE_021 | metagenome-assembled genome bin R20
CGTAGCCGTAACCGTAGCCATAGTTGTAGCCGTAGTGGCTGCTGACCTCGGAACCATTGAGGATGATACCCATGTTGTTGTGCTTGCCTTCCTCGTAGAGCTTCTCGAGGTTCTCGAGCATGCGCTTGTCGACGACTCCTGCCCTGATCACGAAGAGGGTCGTGTCGACCACTCTGTTGATGATGAGGGAGTCGGCTACGATGTCGGTAGGCACGTTGTCGATGAGGATATAGTCGTATCTCTCGCGAAGCCCTGCTACAAGTTCGTCGAGACGCTCTCTCTTCAGAAGTTCCACAGGGTTAGGCGGCACCATGCCTGCAGGCACCACGTCTACGCCCGGGATGACATCCTTGTGGATGACATCGTCCAGAGTCACTGAAGGGTCATAGAGATAGTGCGAAGCTCCGGTGGTATGGTGCGCAATCTTGAAGTGGCGGGAGAGAGTCCTCTTGCGGAGGTCGAGGTCGATGATCACGACGCTCTTCTTGTTGTCGGCAAGACACGCTGAGAGGTTGATCGTGATGAAGGACTTACCTGCAGAAGCATTGAACGAGGACATCGTGATGACCTGTGATTTCTTCTCCGTCTCTCCGCCCATGAAGTCGAGGTTGGTCACCAGGCTTCGGAAGGCTTCCGTGAGAAGACTCTTGCGGTCCGTGTTGTAGTACAGAACCGTATCGCCGGCGTCTTTCTTTGCTTCTTTCTTTGACCTCTGGGCCATCGGAATCTCCCCGACGAACGGCACGTCGCAGTTTTCCTCGATTTCCTTGCGGGTGCGTACCTTGGTGTCAAGGAAGAGACGCGCGAGCAGGAGCACTGCAGGGATTGCAAGGCCAATCAGGATGCCCAGCAGAAGCATTTTGTTCCTATGCGGGGCGACAGGGCTCCATGAAGCGTCTGCCTCGTCGATGATGCGGGCATTGTTGTCCACCATCGCCTGGGAGAGCTGATTTTCCTCACGACGGTTGAGAAGGAACAGATAGAGCTGCTCCTTGATCTTCTGCTGACGCTCTATCGAAAGCATCTCATGCGCGGCTGAAGGCATGCGGGAGAAGTTGCTTCGCGCCTTGCTCTCCTGCTTTGCCGCATCGTCCCTCTTGACATCGAGGCTGACGATGAGGTTGTCGATGGAGCGCATGATGCTGGTCTTCATCGAGGCGAGGGATGCGTCGAGTCCCTGGATGACAGGGTTGTCCTCGCTGCTGTCCTCAAGGAGCCTGTCCCTCTTCATCTTGGTGGAGTTGTACTGGCTTATGAGGCCCTCGACCCTCAGGTCGTCGATGCCTGTGTTGCTCGGGATCATCTCTCCGGCCTTCGACGGGTCGGAAAGATACTCCTTGATGTACTTTGCAAGTCGCAGCTTGGTGTCCATGTCCGTGACGATGGCGTTGTTGGCGCGGCTTTCCTCAAGGTAGAGGTTTGCTGACTCGTCGGCGTTCATGAGAGCATGGCTGGACTTATAGGAACGAAGCTCGTTCTCGACATCGCCGAGCTCCATGCCGATGATGCGGATGCGTTCGTCGATGAACTTCGCAGTGTTGACTGCCACCTGATTCTTGTCGGCTATGGTGTTCTCGTTGTAGACCTCGAAGAGGGTGTTGAGCATGTCGACCGCCCTGTCCCTGTTGAGGTCCAGGAGGGTGAAGTTGAGAATCGAGGCGTCTTCCTGTGCCTGCTGTATTTTTATCCTCCCGAGATAGCTCTTTGCCGCTGCGGTAGGCGTTATCTTTGTGACATTGATCGGCTTTCCGAACCATTCCTTGCCGTAGGCCGTCGACGGGATGAACACGAGAGTGCCGTAAGGCGACTTTACCGTGTCGTTGAGGGCGACAAGTTCCTTCTTGGTGCCGTAGTCTACCGTGACGTGTTTCTCGTCCTTGGGGATGATGGTGAGATTGAAGGCTCCGTGTCTCAGGCTGTCAGAGAGGACTATCTGCACAGGAGAGTTCTTGTACATGTCCACGGTCCTGAGCTTGTCCTTGGCCTTGTAGTAGATGTCGGCGTTGTTTCTTCTCACTGCCTCGGCCATCAGGTCCTTTGACTTGAACTGGAGTATCTCGTTGGAGACGCTCGTGCGGTTGACGAGGTTGTTGTAGCTGTCGAGACGGGCTGTGGAAGTACTGTTGGAAGGGTCCTTGATGACTATCGTGGCGTCACTCTGGTAGACAAAGGATGCCTTGGCGTATTTGTATAATGCGTATCCGAGACAGATTGCCACGCCCAGCACAAACCAGTACCAGTAGCTCAGCAGATAGAAGAACAGGTCCACCAGGTTGATGGTCCCGTTGTCCTTCGATGAGTTTTTCTTTTTAGTTGCCATTATTTGTTGCCTAAGGACTTTATGAGATAAACCATGGTTGAAATTGTGGAAAGGGAAGTTATGGCAGTCATCACATACTGATACCTCCTCATGACTTTCTCCTCTGTGTTGCCTTCCATAGGCTTGACGTATACGATGTCATTCTGCTGGAGATAGAATGCCGGGGAGTCGAAGCATGACTTGGACTGGAGGTCCATGGTGTACACCTGTCTCTTGCCGCCTTCGTTGCGGATGACCCACACGTCATTCCTGTTGGCGGTCGCCCCAAGGCCGCCTCCCATCGAGAGTGCCTCGAAGATATTGATGCTGTTGTCCGTGATGACATTGTTGGACCATCCCGCATCACCGATTATCGTTATATGGAAATTCTTGAACTCGGCGAGGACGATAGGGTCCTTGATGTAGTTCTTTGCTATGATCCTGTTCTGGATGTCGTTCCTGAGCTCCTCGAGGGTCAGGCCCTCTACATGGAGCATGCCGAGGACTGGGAAGTTGATGCATCCCTGGTTGTCCACGGTGTAACCTGATGTGTTCTCCGGCAGCATGGTGACTGCACCCGTCGTCTCATCCACGCTCTGCGTGCCGAGGGTAAGGTTGAACGGGGCGGCAAGAGTAGGGTTCTTGCAGGTGACGTAGATGTTGAGCTTGTCGTCCTTGCGGATCGTTGCCGCTGGAGCTTCCTTTGCCAGATACTCCTTGCCCGGCTCCATGTCAGAAAGGAGCAGGAGCTTCCTTGGCGAAGAGCATGATGCCGCTGCCAGCACGACGATGCCAAGCAGCGCGATGTTGAGTTTTTTCATATGCTTTTTCATTTGGGTTCCGACCAATCTAAAAGTACGCAAATATAGCAATTACTCCCGACTTCGGACACCCCTGGACAGTCTTCCGATTGCAAGATTGGTCCATCTTGAAAAGAATTTCCATGGACAGTACTTCAAAAACAGCCTTGCCCTGTCTCTGAATCCGCCGAGCCTGTCTTCCTTGCCGAGGCCGAGGTTGCCGTCGGCGATGACGAGTTCCATCAGCCTTCCTACATCCGGCCTGCCCTCGACAGGGAAGGGGAGGTACTCCTCCGGCATGCCGAACTCCTGCACGAGGGTGGCATCCAGCAGCTGCGTCCAGCCAAGCAGGTGCTGGCGGCGCAGCTCCTTGCGGAGCTCTTCGGACGAGTACTGCCCGGCGTAGTAGCGGTATGCGACGGCCATGTCGCAGAAATGCTTGAACCCCACCCCCATGACGAGAGCATGGTGCAGGATGTGCTCGTTGATCATCACCAGCACAGGAATCGTGTCTGCGTGGTCTATCCCATGGCGGTGGTGCTCCATCACGATGCCGTCCCGTACATAATGGAGGTCCCCGTCGCTGTCTACCTCGGGGTTGTAGCCCTTCACAAGCTCGAGTGCGGCCTTCCAGTCCCTGCGGGTGGGGAAGTGCCAGTCGATGTCACCGCTTACGCGATGTTCCGGCACGGGGTACATCTTCGCTATGTTCTGTCCTTTCTGGATCAGCGCCTTGATGCCATGGGCCTCCCACATCGCCGACATTTCCCTGATGGCGGCGTCCATCCTGGCGTTGTTGTCCTCGACAAACGCTGCCGAAGACATCCACCGCCCAATCTGCGCCAGCTTGAGACCATTGTCCTTCGGGAGCCTCTGGATGGCGTCGTAGATGATGCCGGTCACGGCCTGCCCCCATGCCATGCGGTAGATCTCGTCCCACTGGCCCACGGTCAGCGGCAGCATCCCTTCGGGAAGGGGGCTCTCCCACAAGGCGTTCTGCAGCAGCGCCATGAAGGCGCAGTATGTGCCGTCGCCAAGTTTCACGGCCTACTCCACCATTCCATACTTGCGCCAGAGCTCCACCATGTCGTGGACATCCTTTGCTGCTTCGTCCATGCCTACCTCAAATTCACTGCAGAGCCACTCCACCAGCATCTCTTCGGTGAAATCCTCATTGGCGGCCCTGCGCCAGAGCCATGCCGTAGGCTCATTCACGCTGAAAAACGTGCTCAGGTCATTGGCCGCTCCGCGCACATTGACCAGTACATTCTCGCCGGCCACGGTGCGGAGCTTGAAATTATCGCTTGTCCTCATAAAGCTTCATGCAATTGTCGATCATACCTTCAAAGGTAAACATCTTTTCGTAACGCTCCCTCGCACTGCGGCAGAATTCTCCGTACGCCTCATCATCTGCGGTGATGGCCATGATGGCATCGGCCAGTGCCACCGGGTCCGCAGGGGTCACGTTGACTCCGGATTCGTCGTCTGCATTGACCCATGACACGCCGGATTCCGGAATCTTGGTCGCGACGACAGGCTTGCCGCAGCTCATCGCCTCGATCTGCACGATCGCGAAGGCTTCGGTCTTCCATATCGAGCTCAGGCAGAACACGTCGCACGCCCTGTACCATGCCGCAGCATCTTCCTCGGGCACAAACCCCAGCAGGGTGACGCGACTGTCGAGGTCTAGTCCGTCTATGAGCTTCTGAAGGTCCTTGCGAAGAGGTCCTCCTCCTCCGATGACGATATGGTAGCCGTCGTTGAGGTACCTTGCCGCACGGATGAGGTATTCGTATCCCTTGTACGGCACGAGGCGCCCGAGGGAGTAGATTATCTTCTTGCCGGGATAGCGGCTCCTGATCTCGGCTGCCTTTTCTGGCGCTTCAGGCACGGGCTCGATGCCGATAGGGATGTAGGTCACCTTGTCCTGGAAGGCCTTGAGCTCAGGGGACTGCTCGACATAGACCGGGGTCGTGCCGACTATCGTGTCAGCACGCCTGAGCATCCAGCTCTGCAGAGGCCTGTAGAGCTTCATCAGCACCTTCTGACTCAGGATGTCGCTGTGCCAGTGCACGATGACGCGTCCCTTGTAGCCGCTGAGGCGGAGGGCAAGGGCTGCCATGGGGTCCGGGTGGTGGATATGGATGATGTCATAGTCCCCGCACATGCGCTTCAGGACACCTATCATCGCCGGAGCCATCATGGTGGCGGCCACCTTGCGGTATGCCTTTATACATATGACGCGCCCGTGGTCATTGAAGCGGATGATGCGGGCTCCCTTGGAGCCGGTGAGAGTCGAGGCGTCCTCGCCGTCAGATGGCATCTCGCCCGTGAGGCAAGCACACAACATGTCGCAGTCGACTCCGCGAGCGCTTACGCCTCTGGTGATGTCCCACATCACTTTCTCCACTCCGCCCTTGATCGGGTAGAACTTTCCGAGAAGAAGAATTTTCTTCATATAAGTTGTTCCATTATGCCTGCAAGCTCTGCAGGACTGTTGATGTCAAAATAAGTAACGTCTTTCGCCCCTTTGGAGCTCTCATGCGCATACGGCAGGTCGGCAAGTATCATCGGGGCGTCGGACACGGCCTTGAACTCGCTAATCGGGAGCCCCCAGGTCTCGATCCTCGACGGGAACACGAAGGCCGTGGCGGCCTTGTAGTGGCCGAAGAGTTCCGGCTTAGACATGAAGCCGTGGAAGTCTATGCTGCTGACGGAGCCCCATTTTTTATATAACCAGCGCGAGTAGCGGTTCTCGCTGCCGCTGATGGTGAGCACAAGCCTGAATCGGCCTTCCCCGACCTTTTCCTGCAGCAGCCTTGCGGCTTCGCAGAGGGTCTCGAAGTTCTTGTGGCAGTCGGCCGTGGCGGCAAAGAAGAACATCGGCATGTCATAGCGTATGTCGGCGGGCTCTATGTCGGTGCGGGACATCTTCGGAGGGATGACCCTGATCCTGTCCTTGGGGAAACCGAGCATCCTGCTCATCGCGTCCCTGAACCACTCCTGCTGCACGATGAGGCAGTCGTTGCGGTGGATGTTGATCCTGTAGGCGAAGCGGGTGAAAAGGGTGAAGAGAGGAATCTTCGGGTCCATCAGGAAGTCCCTCAGCCTCGGCTTCATGAACGGGAAGGAGGTCTGGCAGTACACTTCCTGGTGCTCGGCCTCCACCCTAGGGGTGGTGTCGTGGAGCGAGAGCCACAGCCACACCTTGCGCCCGTCCTCTGCCGCAATCTCCTTCGACACCCTGTGCATCGTGACATACTCGCACCAGAGGCGCCTGCCCCAACTCCTTATCGTGTCCGGGAACTCCATGTACTCGATCCCCGGACAGTCGCAGAGTTTCCGGTCATGCACGAGCGCGATGACACGGTACTCCTCCGTTACTCCCGAGAGATGCTCCAGACAGTCCCGAAGGATAGTCAGGGTCCCGCCCTTGCGGATATTGACTGCCGAGACTACTACTGTCTTTCTCATAGGCTTGCAAAGAGATTTTCCCAGCGGGACATTATCTTTTCTTCGGAGTAGCGCTCTGAGGCCTTGTAGGCGGCGGCGCCCATCCGCTTTCGGAGCTCCTCGTCACTCATCAGAAGGAAGAGCTTGTCGGCAAGCTCCGTCGAGTCGCCTTCCTCGACGAGGAAACCGTCGACTCCGTCGGTGATGACATCTCTCGGGCCGCACTTGCACTTGAAGCTCGCGATCGGGAGACCCGCAGCCTGGGCTTCGAGAAGCACCATCGGGAGGCCCTCGAAACGTGAGGACATGGCGAGGATGTCGGCATGCTCGTAGACGCTCTTCATGTCGCTTTCCGGCCCGAGGACCACGCTTCCCTGGAGGTTATAGTCTGCTATGCGTCTCTCGAGAAATGCCCTCTCCTCTCCGTCTCCGACAAGTCTGAGGGTCCAGGTGTCGAACTCCTTGGCAAGGAACTTCCAGGCGTCGATGAGCTTCTCGAACTGCTTCTGGAAGTTGTATCTGCCGACAGCGATGACTCTCCTGTGGTCGAGGGTAGAAGGAGTACCGGTGGTGAAGGTCCTGGCGTTAGGGATCACCTCGATGTTCGGGAGGTCGCCCCAGTAGCCCTTGTCCTCCTCTGTGAGGACTATGAACCTGTCGAACCTTGCGACGGTCCGAAGGTCAGCCCGACTACGGATCCTGTCCGCGAGGGCCCAGATGCCCTTGCGGCCGTACTGCAGGCGCTTGAAGCGCGAGAAATGGATCTCGAGGACCTTGCGGCTGCCGTCCTTGATCTTAGGGATGAAGGAAGCGTCGTTGCAGAACATCGAGACCACTATGTCGGCCTTCTCTCTCTTGAGAAGTTGTGTCAGCTTTATTCTGTGCTTTATCTGCTTGAAAGGATAGTGGACCAGCTTGTCGAGGAAGGACCCACCGTTGTTGGCCTCGTAGTTGATGCCGAGGTCGCAGAACCTGATGCGTGAGCTGAACTCGAATGCAGGCTTCCGCCCCATCTGGTCAGTCGTCACGATGACCACCTCGTACTTAGGCTTCCCATAGCTGTCCACTTGCGCACAAAGCCATCTGGTCTTGTTCGCAAGCACCCTCTCCATCCCGGCAGGACGGTAGGTCCCGGCTATGTTGTAGACTATCTTCATGCTGGCTCTTCCTCGAGTTCTTTCACTTCCTCGTCTTCTTCGTCGATTTCGTCTGGGTCGTAGTCAGGATCGTCCTCGCAACGCTTGGTGCGAAGGGACGCCATGCAGATGAAGAGAGCGTAGATAAAGAATATGTCGGTCGCGACCTTGATCCATATGATGAAGGTGCAGGCCAGAAGAAGGAGTGCAAGGAACTTTGTGTCCCTGAACTTCTGGGTTACGAACCATGCATGGTACACGAAGAAAAGGGAGAATATGCTCAGGCCCACGAGGCCGCAGTAGAGGGTGAAACGGCAGTAGCCTATGTCGGTACTGTATATGAAACCGCCAAAGAGGCCCGTGCCTATGATCCATCCCTGGGTGGTGGTCGGCCAGATCCACATCACTGCGTTGAGTTTGTCGGTGGAGTCTGTCCTCCATTCTCCCTGCTCTATCCAATTGAAGAAACCTTCAAAAGCGAAGCGCATGCTATGGTGAAAGTCAGGGTCAGTATTGTACAGATAAGAACATATGGCCACGCCTGCAGCTACGATACCCAGGAACACTCCCATAAATTTGGCCTGAGAAACTTCAAGATCGGTATGAATGACTGCAAACCTGTATAGAAGGATGTATCCGAGTCCGAGGATGGCTCCTACACTTGTGGTTCTCGCTATCATGTTGCCAAGCAGGGTGATGAGGAAGAATGCAAGGATATACCATGTCGAGGTCGCCATGTCGTTCTTGACGTCCTCATTGTTGCACAGTTGATGTGCTATCATTACCAAGGTTACAGTAAATCTGACACCTGCATTATCCAAGGACGCTCCTATACCATATAACCTGTGCTTTTGTCTGAGAAATGCCTGAGACTGCTCGATGAATCTGTCGAGAAACATGTCAAAGCCCGGGTTATGGTCGATCACCTGAGCTATGACGCCCTGGAAGACGCACACTCCTGCCATATATGCCGTAAGGGTGGCGATGTCTATTTCGTCATGGAAAAGCCTTATCGCATAGCATACTGCGTATGCACCTCCGAGCCATGTGAAATAAGATGAAAAATATGTCGCGTATGTATAGTCACTGGTGTTGTTTACAACACATGACAGGTAACATGCCAGAGAGAACGTCAGGCTCAACAGGACCGACGTAAGGAACAGCCTTGAGACCCCGATAGTTCTCTTCAACACGCAATCATAGGTCACCAGCATGGCACCTACGACTGCAAGCATCATCTTTGTATTCAGACTTGTCGGCAGAAACCTGAAACTGAAGGGAAACAGATAGAAACTGACTATTGTTCCCAGTAAAAGCCATATGAGGAATTTCTTCATGCTATCTGTACTTGATGCGGTATATCACCTTGTAAACTATGATATTGTATAGTCTGACGATGCTCCACAGTCCTCTTGACGCTGCCCATTCGAGCATCGCGGTACGGCATGGGATCGATTTGTTCTTCCAAATATAATCATTTGCTTCCGGAAACCATCCGTCCCACTTCCTGTAATCGCCCTTGTCGGTCGATATGAGGAGCGGCAGCTTGATGTTGAGTTTCAGAAGCTGAATGTATGGATTTCCGAGTCTGCTGTACCTTGACGCTGCCAGAGCCTTTTCTGTCTCTTCGACGTTTGCAGTGACTTCGGAGATATTCCTCTCAGACATAGTCCTCGATACGGATGCTGCGGTCTGGGCATAGTCGTACAGCGCCTCATGTATCTGCGCGACGCTTCCGGCCCGCATGAAAAGCTTGTGCATCACCATCATGTCCTCGCCCATGTTCATCCCCGGGATGAACCGGATGCCCTCATACAGCGACCGTCTCGTCATGAAAAGCCACAGGTTCCATCTCATCACTCCGCACATCATATTCTTCAGTGCTTCCTCTGCTGAAGAGTAATCAGCCTGCCTCATATACCTCTCAGAAGCCCCCTCGCAGAGCCTCCAGTCCCATCCTACTATATCGGCATCTGTCTCTGCCGCTGCCTTCAATGCTTTTCCGACGGCATCACCGCACAGAGTGTCGTCGGCATCTACATACATCACATACTCTCCAGCGGCATGTTCGAGTCCGGTGTTCCTCGCTGCCGCCAC
>R20__coassemble_2050_pt1 | contig 9699 bp, 6 predicted proteins | sample R20__metabat2_low_PE_021 | metagenome-assembled genome bin R20
GTCTTGCGGGACAGATAGAGTTTCATGAACACATCCTGGACTATGTCCTCAGCGCGGGACGGGTCCTTGAGCATGCCGCGGGCGAAGCCCAGCACATGCGGGGCATGGCGGCGATACAGGGCTTCGAAGGCCCCGGCGTCGTCTGCTGCCATCCTCTCAAGGAGCTGCGCGTCGGAAAGGCTGTCGCTGTTTCTGAACTTCATCATGACAAAATTAGAAAAATTTTCGGCAGCCGATTACGCAATTCTTACTTTTTGCGTGTCAAATGAGTGTTGGACATTTATCGGAAGCGATGGACGAAAGTAAAATCATCGACTACTTTGGAGGGCGGCTCTCCCCTGAGGAAGAGGCGTCTGTCCAGAGATGGCTCGCGGTGCATGGAGACTCCCCCGAAGTCTCCCGCATTCTCGAGTCTCTCTATGAATCGTCGGCAGACCACGACAAGGAGGCCCTCGATTCAGCATTCAAGACAGTTGGAAGGAAGACCAGGGGTACAGGCAGACGCCTCAGGGCGCAACGGGTACTGTCGGCGGCCGCGGCAGTGGCAATCGCAGTCTCTCTGCCTCTCGTCTATCTCGCAGGCAGGTCCCATGGCAAGGATGAAATCTCCTCGATAGCCTGGGTCGAAAAACAGGTCCCGACCGGTGAGAGCAGCACTCTCACCCTCTCTGACGGCACTGTCCTTCACCTCAATTCCGGAAGCCGCGTGACCTACCCGGAGAGTTTCAGCGGCGAAGAAAGGAACATCTTCGTGGACGGTGAAGTCTTTGCCGAGGTGGCAAAGGATCCGGAGCACCCGTTCATCATCAATTCCGGCGACACCAGGGTCATGGTCCTCGGCACGACATTCAACTTCAAGTCTTTCAGCACAGGCTCATATGTCGAGCTGCTCCTGCTCGAAGGTTCTGTCAGGGTCAGCGTGGACGCACCTCAGGGCCCGAGGGACGTGGTGATGAGCCCGGGCAACATGATGCAGTATGACAGAGGCACGGGCGACGTCGAGGTCAGCAACTTCTCCACAGAGACCTACAAGACCTTCTATGAGGACGGTTCCCTGCATTTCTTCAACCTCAGGATGCAGGACATAGCAGACGATCTCACCCGCCATTTCGGCACGAAGGTGGTGGTGACCGACGAGGCGCTCGCACGCTCGCGCTACTTCGCGATATTCACCAACAACGAGTCTCTGGACGAGATACTCGCCTCCCTCAACCTCGGAGGCAGGATGACAATCGAGCACCGTGACGGTGCCGTATACCTTAAAACTAATAACAGATGACAATGATAACTCAGAAACAGTTACGCCACAAGCTGCTTGCAGTACTCTTCTGCGCCGCCGCCCTGTCATTCAGGGCCGAGGCGCAGATCAACCTGCAGCTCAGCGGAGTGACGGTGAGCGACGCCATCGCGGCGCTCAACCGGTCGGAGAACTACTCCGTGGTACTGGAATCCGAAGGGATAGACCTTCAGAAGACGGTGAGCGTCAACGCCAGGGGCGCCTCGATCAAGGATGTGCTCGGGCAGATATTCGCCGGGCAGGACGTCACATACACCGTCGAAGGACGGAAGATAACGGTCACCCGCGTCGCTCCGGCACCTTCTGTCCAGACACCACAGGCAAAGACCGGGCAGATTCGCGGAGTCGTGACTGACTCCCAGGGAGAGCCCGTGATCGGAGCGGGAGTCGTGGTCAAGGGCACGACCAACGGCACGGTGACGTCCATCGACGGAGACTTCTCCATCGACAGGGTCAGCGGCAGCGTCACCCTTGAAGTCACGAGCCTCGGCTACGCATCCAAGACAGTCCAGGCCAAGGCCGGGTCCGTCGTCACGATTGTCCTCCAGGAGGACATGACGGCGCTCGACGAGGTCGTCGTCGTCGGCTTCGGCACCCAGAAGAAGGAAAACCTCACGGGAGCAGTGGCGACAATCAGCGCCAAGGACCTCAATGACCGCCCCGTCATCAATGCGGCCACGGCCCTTCAGGGACTCGATCCTTCAGTCAACCTCACCATGGGCACGGGATCGCCGGAAGCAAGCTACAGCGTCAACATCCGCGGTTCGGCATCCATCAACTCCGCCTCCCCTCTCGTGCTTGTCGACGGAGTGGAGATGGACCTCAGGGCCGTCAACCCTAACGACATCGAGAGCATCTCCGTGCTCAAGGACGCTTCAGCCTCATCGATCTACGGAGCCAAGGCATCGGCCGGAGTAATCCTCGTCACCACCAAGACGGGAGCCTCCAAGGAGGGCGAGACCAGGGCGCGCATCAACTACAGCGGAAAGTTTGGAGTGGCTCAGAACACCACCAGCACCGACTTCATGACCTGCGGATACGACTTCGTCACGATGGAGAACTACTTCCGCCAGAGCGTGCAGGGAGACACGGACAACTTCTACAACTACACAGGCTCCGACCTCATCAAGCTCCTCGAGAGGGCAAACGACAAGACCGAGAACCCGGCCCGTCCGTGGGTCGAGGTCGACAGCAAGGGCAACTATAAGTACTACGCCAACTTCGACTGGTTCGGGTACGTCTACAACAGGACCAGGCTCCAGCACGAGCACAACCTCAGCGTCAACGGAGGCAACGACAGCTTCAACTACTACTTCTCCGGAAGATACCTCTACCAGCAGGGAATCTTCGCCCTTGGAGAGAGCAAGTACGACGACTACTCGTTCCGCTCCAAGATCGGCGTGAAGATCATGCCGAAGCTCAGGTACTCCAACAACATCAGCTTCGACAGCTCCGACATGGAGTACCCGGGCATGCCTGCCTACGAGACCACCATAGCATACCTGCAGAACTACCTCTCCCCTTCGTTCCTCCCTCTCAACCCGGATGGGTCGATTGTGTCTAGGCCGTCGCAGCTGAGTTCTTCCCAGCTGGCTTCCGGCATCATCGGGCAGCTCTCCGCAGGCAACACCCACAACTCCAAGGTAGTCAGGACGTTCACGATCAACAACCAGCTCGACTGGACCATCATCCCGCAGCTCAAGGCTACGGCGTCCTACGGCATCAAGTTCCGCAATCCGGTCAACTACTACCGCAACAACACCTACCAGTACTCCAGCGCCATCGACGAATTCATCGACTACGCATCCACGGGCCAGGTCGAGAATGTCTACCAGGAGAACTACTACAACCTCAGGCAGAGCAACCTCGACGCCTACCTCACCTACAAGGACAGCTACGGCAGGAGCGGCGACCACCACTTCACGGCAGTCGCCGGAGTGCAGTACCTCGACTACTACTACCGCACGATGCAGGGCAAGCAGTACGACCTCAGCAACGACCAGCTCTCCACCTTCGCGGTCGCCAACGGAGAGATGAAGATCCAGCAGAGCATCAGCGCCCTTCGGACCCTCGGATTCTTCGCAAGGGCCAACTACGACTACAAGGGCAGGTACCTCTTCGAGGTCAGCGGACGCGCGGACGGATCCTCGAGGTTCGCCCCGGGCAGCAGATGGGGATTCTTCCCGTCTGCATCGGCAGGATGGAGGATAAGCGAGGAGCCGTTCTTCGCGGGAGCGAAGGATGTGATGAACAACCTCAAGCTGCGCCTCTCCGCCGGAAGCCTCGGCAACCAGCAGGTCAGCGGCTACTACACCTACATCGACCAGATCACGACTGACAACACGATGACCTCGTACACCTTCGACGGCAAGAGCCAGCCGAACTACGCCTCTGTCAGCGCTCCTATCGCATCTGACCTCACCTGGGAGACCGTCACGACCTACAACGTCGGTCTCGACATGGGATTCTTCAAGGGAAGGCTCAACTTCAACGCCGACGCCTACATCCGTGACACTGACAACATGCTCACCTCCGCGATGACCCTGCCGTCAGTCTACGGAGCAACGGTGCCGAAGACCAACTACGCTGCGATGAGGACCAAGGGATTCGAGATCTACCTCTCATGGAACGACAGGTTCAACCTCGGCGGCAAGCTTTTCAGCTATGGCATCACGGCTACCCTCGGAGACTATCTGACCAAGATAACCAAGTTCAAGAACGACAACATGATAGTCACCAACTACTACGAGGGCATGACTCTCGGAGAGATCTGGGGCTACCATGTCTCAGGACTGTTCGCCACCGATGAGGAGGCAGCCCAGTACCAGTCTTCGATCAACTGGGACGAGAGCGACGCAATCTACACCAAGATATTCACGAGCAAGGGTACCGACCCTGGCCAGAACCTCCTCGCAGGCGACATGAAGTTCGAGGACCTCGACGGCAACGGCGCCATCAACAAGGGCAGCAACACCGTCTCCGACTCCGGTGACCGCAGGGTGATCGGAAACTCCCTTCCACGCTACTCCTATTCGACAAGGTTCGACATGAGCTGGAACAACTTCAGTGTCTCCGCGTTTTTCCAGGGAGTCGGAAAGCAGAACTGGTATCCCAACATCTCCTCCAACTCCGGGCAGTACGCATCGGACTTCTTCGGCCCTTACGCCAACCCTATGACGTCCTTCGTGTACAAGTACTTCAACCAGCTCTGCTGGAGTGAGGACAACCCTGACGGGTACTTCCCTCGCCAGAGAGGATACATAGCACGAGCTGACGGCCCTCTCGGACAGGTCAACGACTACTACCTGCAGAACGTGGCGTACATCCGCCTGAAGAACCTCTCAGTCGGCTACACTATCCCGTTCCGCAAGACGAAGGCCATCGACAGCATCAGGCTCTCCTTCAACGGAGAGAACCTCTGGTACTGGTCTCCTCTGAAGAGGCACTGCCTCACGGTCGACCCTGAGCTGACGCTGTCGTCCTCGACCAGCGCCGCCAACACCGGCGTCGGCTACTTCTACTCAAAGGTATTCACATTCAGTCTCGACATGAGCTTCTAAACTGGTACGGACATGAGAAAAGAAGCAATCATCACACTGAGTCTTGCAGCGGCGCTCTGCTGCTCCTGCAACCTGACACTCATACCGGAAGACACCGTCTCCCCTGAGTCATACTTCAAGACTGCCTCGGACTTCGAGCTCTGGACAAACGCCTTCTACACACAGTTCTCGTCGGCTGACGACCTCGCCGGGCTCAACGCCGACGACGTGATCGACAACAACGCCCAGGACTGCATCAAGGACTCCAGGAGCGCAGCGACTGAGACATGGAGCTGGACCCAGCTCCGCAACATCAACTACATGCTGCAGAACGCATCCCAGTGCACGGACGCCGCCGTGCGCGAGCGCTGGTGCGGCGTGGCGTACTTCTTCCGCGCGTACTTCTACTTCGTCAAGGTCAGAAGGTACGGTGACGTGCCATGGTACACGGAGCCTATCGGATCTTCCGAGACCGACCTCCTCGAGAAGGCACGCGACGACCGCGGATATGTAATGTACCAGGTCATGAAGGACTTCGACCGCGCCATAGCGTCCCTCCCTGCGACAAAGGATGTCTCACAGGTCAACAAATGGACGGCGCTCGCCTTCAAGTCGAGGGCTGCGCTATACGAAGGCACCTTCCGCAAGTACCACGGCATCGGCGACATCGACATCGATGAGATGGGAATCGGTGCGGACTGGTTCCTCAGACAGGCCGCCGACGCTGCCGAGCAGCTGATGAGCGGAGCGCAGTACAAGCTCGCCACCGGCGATGACATCTACCGCACGATGTTCGTCGATGAGGATGCCAACACGGACGAGTACATCCTCGCAAGGGTCTACGGCGACATCCTCGCGCACGACGTGCGCCACAACAGCGTCGGTGAGAAGCAGGCCTTCACACGGCGTTTCATGAACCACTACCAGCTCCGCAGCGGCAAGAGCATCGCTACGCGCAGCGGCTACGAGACCGAAGGCTTTGCAGCCGAGGTCAAGGACCGCGACCCGCGCCTCGCACAGACCGTCTACTGCGGGACCTCGACCGTGCTCGGCGACACTCCTGAATACATGAACGGAGTCACAGGCTACCAGCCGATCAAGTACGAGAGCATCAAGACCAAGAACTCCTCAGGCAAGGGCACCTTCGACTTCCCTCTCATGAGGCTCCCTGAGGTGTACCTCAACTTCGCGGAGGCAAAGGCGGAGCTCGGCACACTCACCCAGGCAGACCTCGACAAGTCGGTCAACCTCATCCGTGCGAGGGTCGGAATGCCGTCCCTCAACATGCAGAGCGCCAACTCGGAGCCTGATGCCCTGATGATGGAATACTACCCTAACGTCACGAAGAGCGCCAACACTGGGGTCATCCTCGAGATCCGCCGCGAGCGCACGATAGAGCTCGTGATGGAAGGCAACCGTCAGTGGGACATGTTCAGATGGAAGGAAGGGGCGCAGATGGTCAACCACGACAACCCATATCTCGGAGTGTACTTCCCCGGCACGGGCACCTACGACTTCAGCGGCAACGGCAAGTACGATGTCGAGATCTATCAGGGCAGCCGCACCTCGTCGGTGAGCGTCTTCAGGCAGCTTGGCTCCGACATCTACCTCACTGACGGCACGAGGGGAAGGGTCATCGCCTACCCTAACGTAGACTATACATGGAATGAGGACAGGGACTATCTCTGGCCTATTCCTGCCACCCAGAGGGTGCTCAACCACAATCTCAAGCAGAACCCCGGATGGGCGGACGGACTTTCATACTGATTCTGGACATGAAAAAGACACTATACATATTATGCGCGGCAGCGCTTCTCGCGGGATGCGGAAAGCAGGACACCTTCAGCGTGCCTGACTGCCAGACCTCATATGATTTCGAAGCCGCAGGAGGCACCGTGTTCGTGACCGTGGACTCCTCGGAGCCATTCGAGGCGTCATGCGAAGACTCATGGGTGTTTACCCAGGTCTACGAGGGAAGCAATTCCCACAACCTGCGCATCACTGCCTATGAAAACACCCTGGCACAGGACCGTACAGGTACCGTCACCGTGTCCAGGAACGGCAAGTCTCCGGTAACGATAGCGGTGAGCCAGTACGGCGCGGAGCCATACATCACTTGCGACCCGGGGTCCGTCTCCCTCGAGAAGGAAGACACGGGATTCAGCATCACTGTGGAGAGCAATGCCGTCTACACGATCACCATGCCTGACTGGGTGGAGCTGGCGGAGGACAAGGCTCCGGAGATCGGCACGGTCACCTACGCCTTCTCCCTCATCGGCACGATCAGCGACGGGCAGAGGAGAAGCGGATATGTGACTTTCGCCGGGGCGGACATCGAGTCGAAGGTCTATGTCGAGCAGATTGCCCTCGAGATGGAGACCGTCACTATGAAGTGGGGCCTCGAGGACATCCAGTACATCTGGGAAGCCTTTGCCAAGACTACCGCAGCAATCACCCCTACGGTTGTTTCCTCGACGGATTTCAGCCCGTACGACAGGCTCAGCAAGACTTCCGGAGGATTCTCCTACACCAATGAGACCGGGACCCTGTCCTTCGCCCTCGGAAGCTCAGCACAGCTGAAGATCAACAAGGCATCCTCGGCGACCTCGACCGGCAACATCAACAGGGACGGGCAGAACGTAGAGCGCATGCAGATGAACAAGGCCACGGCGGAAGTCGGCGAGAACGCGCTTGTCTTCACTGCCCCTAGAAGCGGAGTCCTCGAGATAGAGGCCGCAGCGCCTAATTCCGGAGACAAGAAGCCTATGGTGATGGTGGATGGCAAGGACTATGCAGCATTTACTGCAGACTACGTCCGTCCGGCATGCGTCACCACGATTGACATCCCTGTAAACAGCCCTGACGGAGTCGAGGTGCGCATCTACGGCACCGGCGGCGCCATCAACTACTTCAGCATTTCATACACATATCAAAGACCTAAGGAACAATGAGAAGACTGATTCTTATAGTGCTGAGCATCGCTGCAGTATCCTGCAACAGGTTCAGTGACGACATATTCAGGATCGAGAGCAAGTACCGCACGCAGACATTCTTCGCCTCGGGCGGCACCTCCGAGATTCCCGTCCGCGCGACAGGCACCTTCAGTGCCGTGTCCGCTGCGGACTGGTGCCATGTCGAAGTGGCCGAGCCGCTCCTCATGGTGAGCGTCGACCCTATCGAGGGCATCACCGAGAGGAGCACCGAGGTGACCGTGTCATCCCCGGGATGCAAGGACATCACCGTCGATGTGAGCCAGATATCCGTCATCGTCAATGACGCACCTTCCGAGATATCCCTCACAAACGCCATGCTGACATTCTCGGTGAGCGTCAATTCGGCAATCGAGGTAAGGTTCAGCTATCCGTCATGGATCAGCGCAGTCGACGACAAGTGGGAGTCGGGCACCAAGACCTACGTCTTCCAGGCATCGAAGATCACCGACGCCTCAGTCGAGAGCCGCAAGGGTGAGTTTGTGATCTCGGCCCCTGAAGCCCTCTTCGAGCTCAGCATCCCTGTAAGGCAGACCGCCTACTCGACAGAGGCCATGCAGACCCTCAGCGACCTCTGGAAGTCCGACATGTTCCAGGCATCCCCTCTTGCCGCGACCTCTTCGAGGTACGCCCTTCTCTCAGCGATGGAGGCGTACTGCAACGGGCTCGGTCCGGACGAATTCAAGGCATACCTTGCGATGAGCGACGCCAACGCAGAGACAAAGGAGCAGAGCTCACCGATCCTGTCATGCTACAGGTTCGCATTCGACAGGATACTCTCCGACATCCAGTCGACCAAGGTGGAGACAGGAAGCGTGATGATATGGCACCTGTACAACATGGGATTCATCGTCAAGACTCCTTCCGCATGCTTCGGAATGGACCTCAACCACCGCTACGCCGCCCAGTTTGCGCCTTACCTCGACTTCATCACGGTCAGCCACAACGACGCCGACCACATCGACACGGCCCTGATGAACGCGATGGACGCCCTGCACAAGCCGGTGCTCTCCAACTTCTGGGCAGGCGACTACCAGGCGAAGTCCCCGACCACCTACACCCTCGGCAACATCCACATAACCACATGCATCACCGACGAGAATGCCACTGACACCTACTGCACGACAGTGCACAGGATCAAGTGCGGCGACGATGCCGGAGGGTTCGAGATCATCCATACAGGCGACTCCTCATACGACAAGAGCCAGTTCACGGCCTGCCTCGACGGGTCGAAGACCAATCTGCTGATCCTGCGCTTCGGCGCCGTGGCGGAGACCAACATCCTCGGCACCGGCTCCGGCCAGGTGGTGCCTGACGCTGTGCTCTTCTCCCATCTCGAGGAGCTTCGCCACAACATCGGCACCTCCCCGGCCAGGGCTTCTATTCTCGGGTCGATAGAGAACATGAAAGAGCGCTTCACCGGCACCGTGGCGGAAGGCCACATATACGTGCCGTTCTGGGGCGAGAAGATACAGTGGAAAGACGGAAAATTCACAGAAATCCAATAACTTATGACCAAACAGAACTACGAGTCTCCCCTTGTGGAGACACTGTCCCTCGTGACAGAACAGATGATTGCCGTCAGCGGGCTTGACGGCACCGGAACAGAAGACCTCACGCTTGGGGAAGGATTTAACTTTTAGAAGACAGAAGCCATGAGAAAGTACATCCTCCTTGCTGCCGCTGTCGCAGCAGTTGCCTGCACCAGGTCTGCAGAAATCGACTCCATCCCTCAGAAGGACACCTTCACACTTTCGGCCACCATCTCCCCGGAGACAAAGACCACTCTCGACGGTCTTCATGTCAACTGGACGGTGAAAGACGCCATCTCAGTGTTCATCGGCAAGACTGAGAGCAACCCGACTACAGCCAA
>R20__coassemble_2079_pt1 | contig 9542 bp, 7 predicted proteins | sample R20__metabat2_low_PE_021 | metagenome-assembled genome bin R20
ACATGATCTATGGCTATCTGATGATGATAATGTTCTCTGTGACAATCGACTTTGTCCAGACCGGACGCCGCTCTACCGTGCAGGTGCTCATATTCTCAGACAGGTACGACGAGATTGCCGACTACATCAACAGCGAGATGGACAGGGGAGTGACTGCCCTGCAGGCGGTGGGCTGGTACACGAAGTCTGACAGGAAGGTGCTCCTGGCCATCTGTCGCAAGAAGGAACTCCACGAGATCACCAACATGGTCAAGTCCATAGACAGGAATGCCTTCGTTTCAGTGGCTCCTGCAAGCAGCGTCTATGGTGAAGGCTTCGAGGAGATAAAGACCGGGTTGTCCAAACTGAAAAAATCGAAAGGCAATGCCTGATGCAAAGAAAATATTGAGAACGCTCAAGGAGTATTCCGTGATGACTGCGGGACTGCTGTTCTATGTGCTCGGATGGGTGGTTTTCCTTGTTCCTAACAACCTCATCGGAGGCGGTGTGACAGGTCTCGCTTCAATAGTGCAGTATGCCACTGGCGGATTCATAAAGATAGGCGTGACATATTTCGTCGTCAATGTCGCACTTCTCATCACGGCTCTTTTCATCCTCGGCAAGGGATTCGGCTTCAAGACCGTCTTTGCTGTGGCTGCCGTGTCCCTCGGACTGAGTGTCGTCCCGAGTGTCATCCCTCCCGAGTTCATCAAGACCATCGCCGTCGACAACGGCAAGCTGATGAGTACCATAATGGGAGGCATCATGTGCGGCGTGGGCATTGGCGTGTCGATATCCCAGGGCGGCAGTACTGGAGGCACTGACATAGTCGCTCTCATCATCAACAAGTACCGCAATGTGTCTCCAGGGCGCGTTATCCTGACCCTGGACGTCTTCATCCTGCTGTCATCCCTCCTGGTGCCTTCATTTACACCGGAAGGTGTGGAGCTGGTCTTCACTGACAAGCTGGTCAATGTCGTCTACGGACTCATCCTCGTGATTGTCAACAGCACTGTCCTGGACCTTTATCTGTCCGGGTCGCGTCAGTCTGTCCAGGTGTTCGTGTGCTCCAAGAAGTATGAGGAGATCGCCAATGTCGTCACAGGTGTCCTCAACAGAGGCGTGACCGAGCTTGACGGCCAGGGCTGGTACACCAAGGAACCTGCCCATGTCCTGATGATCGTGACCCGCAAGACTGATCTCAACATCCTCCTTCGCACCATCCGCGGCATCGACCCGGACGCCTTCCTGTCAGTCACGTCAGCTACTGCCGTCTACGGCAAGGGCTTCGACCACATAAAGGGGCCTGCCGCCAAGAAGTAGCCGCCCCCCCCCTGAGCCTGCAATTGACCAATAGCGGTCAACGGGCCTTCTTCAAGGCTTTCCGTACTTGTTTCTTCGATACGGTGACGAAAGATATCTTCTCGTAAGGTCCTTTCTTTCCGTTCTCATAGAGCACTCCGACACTGCCGTCTCCCATCATGACGACATCAGAGTAGGCTGAAGGCCATGTAGAGAGAATAGAAGCCTTTGTCCATGTCCTGCCGTTGTCAGGACTTACCTGCAAGGTCATGTTCCTGCGCTTTGCTCCGTCGCATGGATTTGAGAATGCCAGATGCCGTGACGGTTTCGCTCCTTTGCTGAAATTGCAGATCGAAGCATTGCAGACTGGCTCGATGAGTTGCCTTTCCCAATATGGAGCGTCGAAAGACAGCCCTCCGTCATGGCTTATTGCCACTATCCGGGCATATCCTGACAATTCTCTGTCCTTGTCCTGTGTCCCACGCATGTTCAGCATGACATCACCGTTGGAAAGTTCTGTCACTGTGCTTTCATTGCCGGTCCCGGCATCTCCTCCTATATGCCAGGTCTCCCCGTGGTCATCGCTGTAGACCACATGCGAGTGGGTGCCTGCGGGACCATCTTCAAATACTCCATGGTTGCAAGGCACAAGTATACGGCCGCTCCTGAGCTGGATCGAGTGACAGGGGCCTGTGGCATACCATGTCCACTCCGGGAGTTTCACCTGGTCCGTGATTTCCTTCGGGACACTCCATGACATGCCGTTGTCATCTGAAAACTGCACGTATATGCGCCTCGTGTCCTTCGAGGTCCTTGCGTGTATCTTCTTTTCAGTATCCGAACCTTTGTTCCACGTGCTCAGAAGTATGATTCTTCCTGTATTGCGGTCCACGACAGGAGAAGGATTTCCGCAGACATTCTCGTCATCATCCCATACTGTGATTGCGGCACTCCATGTACGGCCGCCGTCAGATGACCTCTTAAGCACAAGATCTATGTCTCCTGTGTCTGATGCGCTGTTCCTGCGCGCCTCGGCAAAGGCCAGGAGAGTCCCGTCCCCGGCCTTGACGATGGCCGGTATGCGGTATGTGTCGATGCCGTCTTCTCCCTTTGTGAAAACGGCCGTTGGAGGAACCTGTGCTGTCAATGAGACTGCACAGACCAGCATTGCTGCCGTTGTGATAAGTTTCATCATATTGTGATAATGTCCAAGCATGGCAAATATAGCATTTTATAATTGCGTTTGAGACTGGCTTTTTACTATATTTGTCCGAGCCCGTCAAGATCTGACGGGCTGACCATTGAAAACAAATTGACCGCCATATGAATTCAAAGACGATTCTGACCGCTGTCGCAGCGCTGCTTTCCGCTGTGGCAGTCTCTGCCACCACTGCCGTTACATCCTCCAGGCTGCCTCTCCTTCCGTTTCCGGAAGGACATGGAATCGCCGGGGCCTATATAGGCTGCGTCGACGATTCCTCCATCATAGTTGCAGGAGGCTCCGATTTCGAAGACCTCAAGCCATGGGAAGGCGGCGCCAAGTCTTTCTTTGACACTATCTATATTATTGCACAGGACGGTGACGGGTACAGGTGCGACCGTGTAGATGGCGTTTCCATGCCCGTCCCTATGGGTAACGGGTGTTCTGTAGTTGCCGGGAATACCCTTTACTGCCTGGGCGGGCTTACCGGATCAGGCTATTCCTCAAGTGTGGTCAGGATTGCAAAGGATTCCCTGCGGGTCAGCGTGGAAGATGTCGGCAGCCTTCCTGAGGGATTCCGCGCCAATGCGGCAGCATGCTGGAACGGATCGATATATGTGCATGGGGTCTCCGATGGGAAGAATGTCCTTTACATGTTGCAGCCTGAATGCATGCAGTGGACCCGGCTTGCCCCGTGCCCGGGGCGTCTTCTCGAAGAGGGGAGCACCTTCACATGCCAGTACAACGGCAGTGAAACAGCGCTTTATCTCATAGGCGGGCGTAGTACGGACGATGACGGTCTCTTCATCGCAAGAAACGTGTGGGAGTACCTTCCTCTCAGTGACACATGGCATGAGAAGGCTGCCTTCTGCGACGGTGAAGCGCCTGTGGAACTTATGTACACCGCTTCGGTCGCATACGGGAAGGAATACATATTATGCTTTGGCGGAGACGATGGCGTGGAGTTCCGACGCCGCATTTCCCTTGGCGAACAGCCTGACCGGCATGATGAGCTGGTCTCTGCCTTTACTGACCATCCGGGGTTCTCGGACAGGATATGGGCTTATCGCACAACCACTGACACATGGACCGTGCTCGGACACTCTGACTTTCCGCTCCCCGCGGTGACAACTGCCGCAATGCTTGGAGGAAGGGTCCTGCTTACATCGGGTGAGGAACATCCCGGTGTCAGGAACAACTCGCTTGTCGTAATCGAGATCCGGGATGATGCCTCGTCAGGATGGGGAGGCTATGCTGCTGCGGCCCTGCTCTTTATTTGCATTGCAGGCCTTGTGTCATATCTTGCATCACGCAGACAGGCCTCACGCAGGAGGACGGCAGCTTAAAATTCAGCAATCTGCTTACAATTAGGCAATTGGTAAGCAGATTTGTTTCTCTTTTCCAAGTGTGATTGCTATTTTTGAGGCGACCACCTGGACTTTTCTATGAAAAAGAAGAAACTGATTGTCATCCTTGCCGCGGCGATTGCAGCCGCATCCTTGTCTGCGCTCGATTTCCTGTTCGGACCTCCCGGCATGCTGATGCCGTGCCTGTATCTCAACCTTATCCTTGCCTCGTTCTGTCTCATAGCCAGCCATTGCAGACAGTCCTTCTCATTGCCGTCTGACGCCCTGCCGGCGGCATTTCTTGTGCTCAGCATTCTCTCATTGGTGCCGCTGCGCAACTTCAGTCTGGCGGGCTTCCCTGCGAAGATGGTGCTCTCTCCGCCTTTCATTGTCATGCTGATGCTCAGTGAGGCAGCCATGCATGACCGGAGGCGGTTCAACAGCATAAACAGACTGTTCCGCAACGAAGCTGTGTGGCACAATGTCCTCGATGATGCCAAGGTGTTCTACGCCTGCATCATCTGTCTTCTGCTCGTGCTCCACTCCCTGTCGCTCTCTCTAGGGGAGGCAGCGCGCCCTTTGTGGGCGCTGCTGCTTGTCCTGTCAGTGCTGCTGTCCGTAATCGCATCGTTGAGGCTGCTGAACAACAGGACCATGTACATGCCTGCGGCAAAGGAGGCGGAACTGCGGAGGACTGTCGAGGGCTCCATACGTACGCGGGAGTTTGTCGACAGTGTGAAGGAAAAGAGAATGAAGGACTTCTATGAGAGGCTCATGGCTTTCTTTGAGGAAAAGAAGCCGTATCTGGATGAAAATGTCAGTCTCGAGGAGGTCGCCCGTCAGATGTACACCAACAAGGCATTCCTTTCCAAGACCATCAACATAATGTCAGGCCAGAATTTCCGGCAGTTTGTCAATTATCACAGAGTCGAGCATGCAATAGAGCTATTCAGAAGAGACCCTCATCTCAGGGTGGAGGAACTGTCGATGCTTTCTGGGTTCCACACTCCTGTGACTTTCAACATGGCGTTCCGCCTCTTCAAGGGAGAGAGTCCAAGCGAGTGGACCCACAGGTTCAGGATGTCGCTGAAGCCCTAGACAAACACTTCCATGCCCTTCCATCCGGCAGGCAGTGGGGCGGTGAATTCCATTTCGGTCTTTTTGACTGGGTGGACAAACCTCACATGGCGTGAGTGCAGGCATATGCCTCCGTCGGGATTGGATCTCGGTGCGCCATACTTGAGGTCGCCCTTGATCGGACATCCCATCCCCGCGAGCTGGCAGCGTATCTGATGGTGGCGTCCGGTCATCAGCTCGACTTCCAGGAGCCAGTATCTGTCAGTATGGCCGAGGCATCTGTAGCGCAGCCGTGCCAATTTGGCGTCTTTGCCTGACTTGGTTATGAAACTTTTGTTCAGCCTCTCGTTTCTCGACATCCAGTCTTCCAGCAGTGCCTCCTGCCGAGGCGGCTCGGCGCAGCAAAGTGCCCAGTAGGTCTTGTGCACTTCGCCGGCTCGAAACATCTCGGAGAGCCTCTCCAGCGCCTTGGATGTCTTGGCGAATGTCACTATGCCGCTTACGGGTCTGTCAAGTCTGTGTGGGATGCCCATGAAGACCTTTCCCGGCTTTCCGTCTCTCTGCGCGACATATGCCTTCAGCGTCTCTGCCAGGCATTCGTCACCTGTCCTGTCACCCTGCACGATGTCACCCACCGCCTTGTTGTAGACGATGATGTGATTGTCCTCATACAGTATGCGCTCAGTGATGTCGCGGTACTCCGCCTCTTCTATGTGCCGGTATTCCATATTGCAGCACAAATATAAGTCATTTGACTGACATTGCGAGTGTCAATTTGGCAGAACTGAGGAGTGGCACAAGATTCGTTATTTCTCCGGTCGCCGCAAAAAGATGCGGCGGACGAAAAGTACAACAAATAAAAACATCAATATCATGGGAAAGATCATAGGAATCGACCTCGGAACCACAAACTCTTGTGTGTCCGTAATGGAAGGCAACCAGCCTACCGTAATCATCAATGAGGAGGGTACCCGCACCACCCCTTCAGTAGTCGCCTTCACCGACGGCGGCGAGCGCAAGGTCGGCAACTCCGCCAAGCGCCAGGCCATCACCAACCCTAACAATACCGTCTTCTCCATCAAGAGATTCATGGGCGAGACCTTCGACCAGGTGCCTAACGAGGTTGCACGCATGCCTTACAAGGTAGTCCGTGGCGACAACAACACCCCTCGCGTCGACATCAACGGCCGTCTCTATTCTCCTCAGGAGATTTCCGCGATCATCCTCCAGAAGATGAAGAAGATTGCCGAGGACTATCTCCGTCAGGAGGTGACCGAGGCTGTCATCACAGTCCCTGCATACTTCTCCGACTCCCAGCGCCAGGCGACCAAGGAGGCCGGCAAGATCGCAGGACTCGACGTGAAGCGTATCATCAACGAGCCTACTGCGGCTGCCCTCGCATACGGTCTCGACAAGAAGAACAAGAACATGAAGGTCGCAGTGTATGACCTCGGTGGCGGTACCTTCGATATCTCCATCCTCGAGCTCGGTGACGGTGTGTTCGAGGTGAAGTCCACCAACGGAGACACCCACCTCGGAGGTGACGACTTCGACCAGGTCATCATCGACTGGCTTGCAGGCGAGTTCGCATCAGAGAACGGAGGCATCGATCTCAAGAAGGACCCTATGGCTCTCCAGAGACTCAAGGAAGCTGCCGAGAAGGCAAAGATCGAGCTCTCCAACCAGACCTCTGCGGAAATCAACCTCCCATACATCATGCCTGTCGACGGCATCCCTAAGCACCTCGTGAAGACCCTCACCCGCGCGAAGTTCGAGATGCTCTGCGACAACCTCTTCCAGAGGAGCATCGAGCCATGCCGCAAGGCACTTGCAGACGCCCACCTCTCAGCATCTGACATTGACGAAGTGCTTCTCGTCGGCGGATCCACCCGTATCCCTAAGATCCAGGAGCTCGTGAAGAACTTCTTCGGCAAGGAACCGAACAAGAGCGTCAACCCTGACGAGGTCGTTGCCATCGGTGCCTCCATCCAGGGCGGTGTGCTCGCAGGTGATGTGAAGGACGTACTCCTTCTCGATGTCACTCCGCTTTCTCTCGGTATCGAGACCCTCGGTGGCGTGATGACCAAGCTCATCGAGTCCAACACCACCATCCCTGTCCACAAGGACCAGGTATTCTCCACCGCAGCTGACAACCAGCCTTCAGTAGAGATCCGCGTTCTCCAGGGCGAGCGTCCTATGGCAAAGGACAACAAGCAGATCGGTGTCTTCCATCTCGACGGCATCACTCCAGCACCTCGTGGAATACCTCAGATCGAGGTCTCATTCGACATCGACACCAACGGTATCCTCAGCGTTTCTGCAAAGGACAAGGCTACTGGCAAGGAGCAGAAGATCCGTATCGAGGCTTCTTCAGGCCTGAGCGACGACGAGATCCAGAGGATGCGTGATGAGGCCAAGGCCAATGAGGCTGCCGACAAGGAGGCCAAGGAGAAGGTCGAGAAGGTCAACAACGCAGATGCGCTCACCTTCCAGGTGGACAAGTTCCTCAAGGAGAACGGCGACAAGGTGCCTGCAGACAAGAAGAGCGCAGTGGAAGGCCCTCTCGCATCCCTCAAGGAGGCCGTGAAGAACCAGAACCTCGCAGACATCGACAGGTACACAGAAGAGCTCAACAAGGTGATGGGCGAGATGTACCAGAGCATGAGCGGTGCCCAGGGTGGTCCTCAGGGTCCACAGGGTCCACAGGGCCCTCAGTATGGCCCTCAGGGTCCGCAGGGTGGCAATGATGCACCTGACGAGCAGTAATCAGTTGTAACATACAGGAACGGAAGGGCGGTCAGAAATGCTGGCCGCCCTTCCTTATGCTCAAATTTTCGGCTTTTTGGCGCATACGTTTGCGCATTTTAATGCATATTCTTGAGATTTGAGAAAAATTTTCAACGATTGTTTCCTAATTTTACACGAATTGAATCAAAAACCAAACCTCAAATGTCAAAGATTGTTATCGTCGGAAGCTCCAATGTGGACATGACGATATGTGTTAAGAACATCCCTCGCCCAGGCGAGACGATAGGAGACGGACGCTTTCTTCAGGCCAATGGCGGCAAGGGAGCAAATCAGGCAGTGACGGCCGGCCGTATGGGCGGCAACCCTCTTTTCCTGACCTGTGTGGGCAATGACTTGAACGGAAGGTCTCTCGAAGCCCAGTTTGCAAAGGACGGCATCGACACCTCCTGCATGAAATTTTCCGATGTGCCTACAGGAGTCGCTCTCATATACGTGGAAGATTCAGGTGAAAACTGCATAGCGGTCGCTCCAGGTGCCAATGCTGAGCTCAAACCGTCGGACATTACGGCCGCGGCTCCTAAGATTGCAGAAGCTGATTATATGCTTCTCCAGCTCGAGATTCCTATGGAGACTGTCTGCAAGGCAGTCGATGTGGCATACGAGGCGGGGGTGAAGGTTGTCCTCAACCCTGCTCCTATGTTCCCGGTGCCTGATGAGACTCTTGCCAAGCTGTATCTCATCACCCCGAATGAAACCGAGGCGGAAAAGCTCACTGGTATCAAGGTCGAGACAGAGGCGGATGCACTCAAGGCTGCCGCTGTACTCCTTGCCAAGGGAGTCAAGAACGTCATCATCACCATGGGCAGTACAGGCAGCGTGTGCTTAACTCCTGAAGAGTCGATTTTCGTCCCTGCAAAGAAAGTCAAGGCAGTCGACACGGTCGGTGCCGGTGACGTCTACAATGGCGCTCTCGTGACCGCCCTTTCTGAAGGCAAGTCCATGAAGGCAGCAATGGAGTTCGCCACTGCATGCTCGGCCATAGCGGTGACCAGGCTTGGAGCCCAGACAGGGGTCCCGACAAGAAGCGAAGTCGAATCCAACTAAAACCAAATAATCATGTTTGTAGTCAACAATTACATCCTTGCAGTCATCCTCTGCTTCGTCACCATGCTCTGCTGGGGCTCATGGGGCAACACTCAGAAGCTCGCCGCAAAGAGCTGGAGGTACGAACTCTTCTACTGGGACTATGTGATCGGCATGGTCATCTTCTCCCTCATCCTCGCCTTCACCCTCGGCTCATTCGGTCCTGCAGGCCGTCCGTTCCTTCAGGACATCGCACAGGCATCCGGTGAGTCCATCAAGTGGCTAGTGCTCGGAGGTATAATCTTCAATATCTCCAACATCCTTCTCAGTGCATCTACATCGATTGCAGGTATGTCGGTGGCATTTCCTCTGGGATGTGGACTTGCCCTCGTGCTCGGCGTCTACAACAACTACCGTGTCGAGGTCGCTCAGGGTGCGCTCAAGAGCAATGTCGCTCTTCTTGTAATCGGTGTCGCTCTCGTTGTCGCAGCAATCATCTGCAACGGCATCGCTTCCGGCAGGAAGTCAGGCGGAAATGAGATCAGCAAGGCAGACCAGCGCAAGGGTATCATCCTGGCGTTCGTGGCCGGTTTCATCATGTCATTCTTCTCATCATTCGTGATGAGGGCGATGGATCTTGCCAACTTCAAGACAATCGGTGGGTATGCTGCCGGCAAGGTCACTCCATACACGGCACTCGTGGTATTCTGCCTCGCAGTCTTCGCATGCAACCTCATCGTCAACCCTATCGTGATGAAGAAGCCTTTCGTCGGTGCTCCTGTCAAGATGAGCGAGTACTTCAAGGG
>R20__coassemble_2103_pt1 | contig 9441 bp, 8 predicted proteins | sample R20__metabat2_low_PE_021 | metagenome-assembled genome bin R20
CGTCAGCCATCATCTTGAGGTCGTCGCGGCTGCCCTGGGTCGGGACTATTATCATCCCGTCCACCTGCTTGCTGACAAGAGTCTTCACCATGGAGCGGAGTTCCTCGTCAGACTCGTTGGTGTTGGCAGTGATGACTACGTATCCGTAGCGCTTGGCCTCTTCCTGGATATGGAAGGACATTTTCCCGAAAAACTCGTTTGAGATGTCTGTCACGAGGACGCCTATCACATTGGAGCGTCCTGTGCGCAGGCTCCTTGCCAGGTCATTGACATGGTATCCCATCTCCTTTGCCGTCTTGAGGACCTTCTCCTTCATTCCGTCGCTGACTCTCGACCCTGCCTTCCCGCTCAGCACAAGCGAGACGGTGGCCTTCGAGACTCCGAGCCTTACGGCTATGTCCTGCATTGAAATCATCTGGTAAACCGATTCACTAATTTTCACGAATTTAACCAAAAAATGGGACAGTGCAAGGCTTGAGAGTTATAGTATTTCCTGATTTCCAGTTGCTCGTTATTGATGTCATTTTTGTATTTTTGCGTCTCATAATACGCAAATATATGAAGAAGACACTTCTCTCTCTTGCGGCCATCTGCATGGCCCTTACTGTAACGGCGCAGGCGCCTGATTCTGAAAACGCCGGCCTCGAGTGCACCAGCATCGTGGTGGGACGTCTTGCAAGCAAGGACGGCTCGGTCATCACCTCGCACACCTGCGACGGCACTTCCCACACCTGGGTCAACATAGTGCCTGCAGCGGACCACAAGAAAGGGGAGATGACTCCGCTCCGCAAGAACTGGCGCAAGACTCTCTTCGTGACGGATACTGCCGGAGTGAAGATTGTAGGGGAGATTCCCCAGGTCAGGCACACCTACTCGTATGTCAATACCGGGTATCCTTCCCTCAATGAGAAGCAGGTCGGCATAGGCGAGACCACATTCACGGGCCCTGATACTCTTATCAACCGCGATTCGCCGCTCCTCATCGAGGAACTCTGCCGCCTCGCGCTCGAAAGGTGCGACAACGCTCGCGACGCCGTGCGCACGATGGGAGAGCTTGCAGAGAAGTACGGCTATGGAGATGGGGGAGAGTGCCTCACTGTCGCTGACCCGAAGGAAGTCTGGCAGTTTGAGATATGCGGCTCCGGCAAGCACAATACCGGTGCCATTTGGGTGGCCCAGAGGATCCCGGACGACGAGGTCGGCATCTCGGCGAACCTCCCGCGCGTGGGACGCATCGACCGCGCTGACAAGGATCACTTCATGGCCTCCGACAATGTAGAGCAGGTCTGCAAGGACCATGGCCTCTGGGATGGGGAGAGCGAGTTCGTGTTCTGGAAGGCCATCTACTGCCCGTACGGCAAGGGAAAGAACTTCCGCGAGCGTGAGTTCTATGTGCTCTCCACCCTCGCGCCTTCCCTCGGCTTGACATACGACATGGATGAGATTCCGTTCTCCGTAAAGCCGGAGGTGGATGTGGACGTCACTACCGTGATGGAGTATTTCCGCAATACATATGAGGGACACCCTGACTTCGACATGACCAGGAACTGGAAGATGGACGTGCCGGCGAAGGATACCATCCCTGCGCACACCATCATCAGCCCTCTTGCCAACCCATGGCTCACCACCAACCTGCGCAACACCCTCAATACCATAGCACCTGGGACAATCGACTTCACCCGCACGCTTGCCGTGGCATGGTGCTCATACTCGACCGTGATTCAGCTGCGTGGATGGCTGCCTGACGGCATCGGCGGCATCTGCTGGTACGCAGTCGACAATCCTGCACAGAGCCCTCGTATCCCGATCTTCTGCGGCGGATCGCAGCTCCCTGCCGCGTTTGAGAACTGCGGCCAGAAGCAGTACAAGCCGGACTGCGTCCTCTGGCAATTCCGCAGGGCCAACAAGCTCGCCACTCTCTCCTGGCAGACCACCAAGAAGGACTTCACAAATAACACTCTCGAGATGCAGGACATGGCCCTTGCAGGCCTTCCTGAGCTCGAGGCATCATACAAGGCCGCGAAGAAGGCCGACAAGGCAGGTGTTCTCGATGCCTACACCGCCTCCGTGTATGAGAAGTGCGCAGCGCGCTGGGACGAGCTCGAAGTGAAGTACTGGATGATGTTCGGCAGGGGATTCTAAGGACGTGAGGCAATATATCTCTGGAGTTCCTGTGAACTTGACGTGATTGCACTTCTCCGAAAGGCTGTTCAAAGGTGTGATAAATTTCGCATTTGTGTAAATATTTTGCATAAAAGCGAAGTTTTGGTATATTTGTCCATATGGAAAATCGTAGGAAAGAGATTGCCTTGGAGATAATTGCGGCCATGAAAGAGCGCGGCCTCAACAAGAAGCAGCTTGCCGCCCTGATGAAGAGAAACCCGTCAGAGGTGACGAGGTGGGTCAGCGGAAAGCACAATTTCACCGTATCCCTGCTTGAAGAACTTTCTGAAGTGCTTGATACTCCGATTTCCGGAGTGAGGCCAACAGACCTTGTATGTGGATATGGTCAGGTCCGCAGTGAGCACATTTTGCGCGATTCTGCCTGCGCAGGTCTGTATGTGCCGTTGTCTCAAGCTGGACTTGAAAGGATATCAAGACTGGCTGCAAGAAAGAACACCAGTATTGAAGCTCTGGCATGTGAAATCCTGGAGAGGGAAGGTTCTTCTGCGGACAGCCTGGCTGAATTTGTCGGGATTCTTCCTGCAGAGTTCCCGTCAGCAGAAGAGATACGCTGCAGCAGGAAATCGCTTGTACGCCCCGTAGAGTTGTAGGGATGCAGTACATACTTGACACAAATATCTGCATCCACTTTCTGAGAGGACAGTACGGCATACCGGAAAAGATGTTGTCCTTGCAGTCCGGCTGCATAGCCATATCGGAAATCACTCGCCTTGAACTTTTATATGGCATGGAGAAGGCCTTGAGCAAAGGGCTCCCGCTCAACCATGAGAAGATGCTGCGCTTTCTGGATACGATACGCACGATTCCTTTGACAAATGCGATTCCACTGGTTGCCAGAGAAAAGGCAAGGCTGGAAACTGACGGAACCCCCATCGATGACTATGACCTGATTATCGGCTGTACTGCCGTTGCAGAGGGTGCTGTCCTTGTTACTGAAAACACCCGCCACATGGGGCGAATAGGCAACATAATGCTTGAGAACTGGACGTTACGATAGAATCATCCCGTTGTAAATGATTCGAAAATCATATAACTTTATCGAAATTGTAGGATATATGAAAAGATGTCTTGAGATGACTTCCGCCCTGCTTGCAATGCTGCTTTCGCTTCAAGGGTGCCGACGGGAGATGAGCGTCACTGACTTCGGCGCAATTCCGTCTGATGGCAATGATGATACCGAGGCCCTCCGCAAGGCCGCTGCATGGGTGAGAGAGACCCCGGGTGCCACCCTGATTTTCCCGGAAGGGGAGTACCTGATAAGGGACGACTATGCCGAGCAGGTGGAGCGCAGCCAGCATGAAGACTTCGTGCCCTACCACAAATATTCCAAGGGCCTTGACTTCGAAGGCTCGAAGGATGCGACCGTCAAGGGCTACGGCGCCACCATCCTCGTGTCCGGATGGATGGAGACCGTAACCATAGAGAATTGTGACAATTTCCGCCTCGAGGGCCTCACTCTGCGCCATGTCCGCAAGCCTGCTTCTGAAGGAACAGTCACCAGGATCGAGCCTGATTGCTTCTATGCCAGGATGTACTGTACCCCATTCCCGCTGACCGTGGGCGAGCGGCCCAAGAGATGCTGCATATATGATGAGCAGAACGAATGCATATACAGCGACGTCCTGTACGGTTGCCATGGTGAGGCGGTGTCGGCTGACGAAGTCCGTTTCGACCACAGCATACCCGAGCGTCTGCTGGGTGCCAAGGTCTTCATGCAGCACTGCTTCCACTATCGCCCGCAGGTATGGATAGGCGAGAGCCGCGGAGTGACCCTGCAAGATGTCACCATCAATGACGGCAACGGTATGGGCATCACCGGATGGCACAGCTGCGACATACTCATGCGCCGCCTCGCCATCGTTCCAGCCGAGGGCCTCTTCTACAGCACCAACACTGACGCCACCCACTTCTCGAGCTGCTACGGCACCATCGAGTTCGACCACTGCACCTTCATAGGTCAGGGCGACGATGCCACCAACGTCCACGGCTACTATCAGGACATACTCTCGACCGACGGCAACAATGCCGAGATAAAGTTCAATTTTGCTGGCCAGATCCACTCCCTGCGTGCCGACGTGCCAAGGATAGGGGATGAATTCGCACTGGTGGGTCGCGCCGACCTCATGACCAGGGATACATACAAGGTCACTGCATTCACCCACGAAGAGAACAGCGAGGTCGTCGGCATCACTCTCGACAGGCCCCTGCCTGATGGCTGTACCGAGGACTGCTATCTCATCAACACCACGCTGATGCCACGGCTGAAGTTCCACCACTGCACATGCGAGCGCAACATAGCCCGTGGCATACTGGTCAAGACCGACAAGGGCACAGAGATCGATCACTGCACCTTCAAGGGCATGAACATAGCCGGGGTGGTGCTCAGCTCCGAGGGCAACTGGAAGGAGGGCTGGCAGACCGTCGACGCCGACATCCACCACAATACCTTCATCAACAATGGCGGCACCGGTGACTACGAAGGCTCCAGCATAGCTCTCGACATCAAGTGCGATGCCCGGGACAGCGTGATCCTGCACCGCAACATACGCATTCACGACAACACCATAGTCAGCAATGCCGGCAATGCCTGCGGCATCCTTGTAAGGAACGCCGAGGACGTGACGATAGAGAACAACAAGATCAGTGGATGCGTGGATGAGGTCCACGTGCATTGCAGCAACAACGTCAGATACTGAGATTTGCGGTGATAGCGTTTACAAATAAGCACTGTGGATGTTTGGAACGATTGATCAGTCGCTGAATTTGCCTACCTTTGGCATAATTGTTGACTTACAAAAAGTAAATTCACAACAGATATGAAATCAAGATTCATGTCTGCGCTTTTTGTGGCCGCAGCGGTCATGGCGCAGGCACCATCCAATGCCCAGGACAAAGTCTGGACCCTCAGGGAGTGTCTTGACTATGCCATGGAGAACAATATCCAGCTCCAGCAGCAGAGAAATACCTACGAGTCGTCACTGGAGGACACCAGGTCCGCCAAGGGGGCGTTCCTCCCGTCGGTCTCCGCAGGAGTGTCCCAGGGACTTACGGAATACGTCACTCTGGGCGGTGACCCTCACTACAGCGGCAGTTACAATCTCAGCGCCGACATGACCCTCTACAACGGAGGCAAGCTCCGCAATGCCTACCGCAAGAGCCTCGTGCAGAACTCCATCGACAGCCTCTCTGTCGAGGAGAGCGCCAATGACATCCGCCTTGCCATCGTCGAGGCCTACATGCAGTGCCTCTACTCGAAGGAGTCGATCGTGGTAAACGAGGGCAACGTGGAGTCTTCGAAGGCCCAGATGGACAGGGCAGAGCAGCTCTGGAAGGCCGGCTCGATCAGCAAGGTCGACTACGCCCAGCTCCAGAGCCAGTATCAGAGCGACGAGTACCAGCTCGTCGTCGCGAAGAACTCCTACGAGAGCTCGAAGCTCACTCTCAAGCAGCTTCTCGAGCTAGACATACTGGACGAGATCGAAGTGTCCGACGTCGACGCCACAGAAGATGAAGTCCTTGCCCTCATCCCGTCCAAGGCCGAGGTCTTCGAGGCCGCCAAGGATTACATGCCTCAGATGACACGCGGCGGGCAGCAGGTCAGGTCTGCGGAATATGCCATAGCACAGGCGAAGGCCGGCTACCTCCCGTCCCTGAGCCTCTCTGCCGGCACAGGTACGGCCAACAGCAGCTTCAACGCCTTCGGTTCGCAGCTCGCCGACAATCTCAATGCCAACGTCGGCCTGAGCCTCCGCATCCCGATCTTCTCGCAGAACCAGAACAGGACTGCGGTGCGAAAGGCTGAGATAGCGTATGACAACAGCGTCCTCCAGGCTGCCAGCATAGAGAAGAGCCTCCTCAAGGATGTCGAGACCACCTACCTCGACGTCATCTCCGCCCAGTCACAGTATATCTCTGCGAAGCAGAAGCTAGACTATGCCCAGGCCAGCTATGACCTCACATTCGAGCAGTTCGGCGTCGGCTACAAGAACACGGTCGAGCTAATAACAGCCCAGAATGAGCTCGCTTCTGCAAAGCAGTCTGTCGTGCTCGCAAAATATACCTCTTTGAGAAATCTCAAGGTTCTCGACATATATCAAGGAAAGTAATATGAAGAAGAAATTAATCTGGGGCATCATCGCTGCCGCTGCAGTCATCGCGGTTCTGCTGTTTGTCCTCACTGGCCACAAGAAGAAAGGCCAGATCACCCTGGGCACATCACCTGTGACGGTGGAGTTCATGAGCACCTCCGTCACTGCCACCGGCACCGTGGAGCCTGTGACTGAAGTGGAAGTCGGTACTCAGGTGTCCGGTATAGTCAACAAGCTCTATGTCGACTACAACGACGAGGTCAAGGAAGGACAGCTCATCGCAGAGATGGACAAGATCACCCTCCAGGCCGAGCTCGACCAGGCAAACATCGAGCTCTCGACGGCAAAGACCGAGTACGAATACCAGCAGAAGAACTACAACAGGACCAAGTCTCTCTATGAGAAGGAACTCGTCAGCGAGTCCGAGTATGACGAGGCCCTCTACAAGTATGAGACTGCCCGCAATGCCTACAAGAAGAGCCAGGCCTCTCTTGTGAAGGTGAAGAGGAACCTCTCCTATGCCACCATCACCAGTCCTATCGATGGAGTCGTCATCAGCCGTGCCGTCGAGGAAGGCCAGACCGTAGCTGCGGGATTCAACACCCCGACCCTCTTCACTATAGCCGCCGACCTCACCCAGATGCAGGTGATAGCCGACATCGACGAGGCCGACATCGGCCAGGTAGAGGAAGGCCAGAGGGTCGAGTTCTCAGTGGACGCCTATCCTGACGATGTCTTCTCAGGCGCTGTCGAGCAGGTGCGACTCGAGGCGACCACGACATCCAACGTCGTCACCTATGAGGTAGTGATAAGCGCCTACAATCCTGACCTCAAGCTCAAGCCTGGACTCACGGCCAACGTGACCATCTACACGGCCGAGCACCAGAATGCCGTTGCTGTGCCTACCAAGGCCCTCCGCTTCACTCCTGATGCCGAGATCCTCGCTGGCATCGGCTATTCTCTGCAGCCTGCGCAGGTGCAGGGCAAGAGTGTATGGGTGGTCAGCGGCAATACCCTGACGCAGACTCCTGTCACGACAGGCGTCGTCAGCGCTGACAAGACAGAGGTCACCGATGGCCTCAGCGGCGGCGAGACCGTTGCCACAGGCCTCTCCGAGATGGCCCAGGCCCCTGCGAAGGAGCAGTCGTCAGAGAGGAGTCCGTTCATGCCGTCAGGCCCGGGAGGAAAGAAATAAGCCATGCGCGAGATCATCAAAGTAGATAATGTAAGGCGCGACTTCATCGTCGGCGAGGAGGTGGTGCATGCCCTCAGGGGTGTGACCTTCACCATCCATGAGGGCGAATTCGTCACCATCATGGGCACCTCCGGTTCAGGCAAGAGTACGCTCCTCAACACCCTCGGGTGTCTCGACACTCCGACGAGCGGGGAGTACTACCTCGACGGGGTGTCGGTGCGCACGATGAACAGGGAGCAGAGAGCCGTTCTGCGCAATCGCAAGATCGGCTTCATCTTCCAGAACTACAACCTTCTGGCGAAGACGACCGCGGTCGAGAACGTCGAGCTCCCGCTCATGTACAACTCAGAGGTGTCGGCCGCCGAGAGGCGCGAACGCGCCGTAAAGGCGCTCACCGACGTCGGCCTTGCGGACCGCCTGGAGCACAAGAGCAACCAGATGTCCGGAGGTCAGATGCAGAGAGTCGCCATCGCCCGCGCCCTTGTCAACAATCCTGCCGTCATCCTCGCGGATGAGGCGACGGGAAACCTCGACACGCGCACCTCATTCGAGATCCTGGTGCTCTTCCAGAGGCTTCACGCCGAGGGAAGGACCATCATCTTCGTGACTCACAACCCCGAGATCGCGCAGTACAGCAGCCGCAACATCTTCCTTCGCGACGGGCGCGTGACTTCGGACACCATGAATGACAACATCCTGAACGCCAAGGAGGCCCTTGACGCTCTGCCGGTACAGGAGGACTAGGACACCATGAATATCGCAAATCTGTTCAAGATCGCCCTCAAGGCCATCTCAAACAACAAGTTCAGGGCATTCCTCACTATGCTCGGCATCATTATCGGCGTGGCTTCGGTCATCACGATGCTTGCCATAGGCCAGGGCTCGAAGAGGAGCATCCAGTCGGAGATCAGCGAGATGGGCTCCAACATGATCATGATCCAGCCGGGGGGCGACCGCAGAGGGGGAGTGATGATGTCGTCGAGCTCGATGCAGTCCCTCAAGGTCAAGGACTACGAGGACATCCTCTCTAAGGCCAATTTCGTCGCCGAGGCATCTCCTACCGTCAATTCCTCCGGTCAGGCGGTCTATGGCGCCAACAACACTCCTACCACCATCTACGGTGTCACGGAGTCATATCTCCTGATCCGTGGCTACAAGGTGGGTGACGGCGAACTCTTCACCGAGCAGGACATCAACACCGCCGCCAAGGTCTGCGTCATCGGCAAGACCGTGGCCGACAACCTCTTCACCAATGGTGAAAACCCTGTCGGCAAGGTCGTGCGCTTCGGCTCCATCCCATTCCGCATCATCGGAGTGCTCGAGAGCAAGGGTTACAACAGTATGGGAATGGACCAGGACGACCTCGTGTTTGCTCCTTACACATCCGTCCAGAAGCGTATCCTCGCGATTCCGTACATCCAGGGCATCACCTGCTCCGCCATCAGCGAAGACTACACGGACCAGGCGATAGATGAGATCACTGAGATACTCCGCGCCAACCACAAGCTCAAGGAGTCGGATGACGATGACTTCGAGATCCGCTCCCAGCAGGAGCTCTCCTCGATGCTCACATCGACCACGGATCTCATGACGGTGCTCCTGGCTGCAGTTGCGGGAATCTCTCTTGTCGTCGGCGGTATCGGCATCATGAACATCATGTATGTGTCAGTCACCGAGCGCACCAAGGAAATCGGCCTTCGAATGAGTATCGGAGCGAAGCCTCGCGACATCCTGTCCCAGTTCCTGATAGAGTCCATCCTCATTTCAGTGACAGGAGGACTGATAGGTGTCGTCTTCGGCATAGTGGCCTCGTACCTTGTCAAGGTGATAGCCTCGTACCCTATATATATAGAGGTATGGACCATCATCCTTGCCTTCGGAGTCTGCACCATTACTGGCGTATTCTTCGGCTGGTACCCTGCCAGAAAGGCCTCCAACCTCGACCCTATCGAAGCCCTCCGCTACGAGTAGTGG
>R20__coassemble_2147_pt1 | contig 9276 bp, 5 predicted proteins | sample R20__metabat2_low_PE_021 | metagenome-assembled genome bin R20
CTTTCCATTCCTCCGGGAAGGAGTCGTCGACATACCATACGACAGGCTTCTTCACCTCCGTCAGCTTCCCGGCCATCCAGGCCGCCGAGTCGACGGGCTCGAGCTTCCATCTGTTCGCGAGACGGTACGGCCTCAGGCCGTCCTGCTCGCGGGTGAGCTCATATTTCGGGCTGGAACCGGCAGCCGTGGAGAACACTCCAACTCTCATGTCCTGCACCCTCGGGGCCATCTTCTCCTCAGGGAGGAGCATGAACGAGACGGTGCTCCTCACGCTCCCTGATCCTACCGGAATCTTGAATCCGAGCACGCTCTTCGTGAAGTCCACATTGGAGTTGATCACGATCGAGGCGTTGTCTGAGAAGGCCTTGACCTCCCCGTACCAGGTACTCTTGCCCTCACCTGAAGACTTGCCTGCGCTTATGCCGGTGGCCTTCGGTGTCATCCCGCTTACTATGGATGTGACTTCGAAGATGATGGCAGAACTGTCCTTGTTCGGGGTCACAGGGACGACCTTCACGACATTGGGAATGTAGTTCCTTTCGAGTGCCTTCATCATCGATGAGTCGCGGGTCGTCGCCCCGAGATTCGGAGTGGTGAGAAGGGCAAGAGTGTCCATGAGGCTGACCTGGTAGCAAACGGGTGCAGAGTACTTGTAGCCTATGTTGACCATCGAAGGGTCACTTACGGCAGTCACCGTGCCTCCGACAAGCATCCTGCGCCCGAGGTATTTCTTGGGGTACTCGATGTAGATCTTGTCGTTCTTGAGGCGGTAGATGCTGATGAAGTCACCGCTCGCGGAGTCCACGACATCCTTGCGGAACTTCTCGAAAGGAGACGGCTTCTTGCGGGCGGTCGTGTCCTTTGTCTCAGTCTTCGTGTCATTCTTCTTGCCGTGGTTCTTCTTCGGGGCGGCTGACATGTCCGCACCGGAGAGAAGCATGGCAGCGAGGCCTATCCCCGCGAGCAGTGTATTTATCTTCATCATTCGGTCAGTTTAACAGATACAAATATAAGGATTATTTCTTGTCGCGCACGCAGCGTACAGGCGCAGCCTCCCACAGAGGATTGGTGGCGGTGTCCTGGTACTTGTTGACGACTCCGGCGTTGACCTCTGTCAGAGACGTCGGCATCTTGGTGGTTACGGAAGGGGTGGATGAGAGACTGAAGTTGAGGTACTTCGCCTTGTTGGCCTGGAGCCCGCTGCTGACCTTCTCGGAGAATGTGGTGCTCCAGAATCTTACAGCGTACTTGTTGGAGTACATGATGGACATGTACCACTGTGCTGAGGTGGCTGATTCCGGCATCGATCCGATGGCCTTGAAGGTGAGGGTCTGGGCACCGTCGGAAACCTTGAAGTATCTTGACTTGCCGTCAGTCCCGTTGATGGAGCTTCCGTCGAGGTTGCCGTAGATCACACCTGCGGCTCCGACTGATGTGAGGTCAAGGATCTCGGCCTCGGTCGGAACTCTCCATTTGTTCTCTCCTTCGCCCACCTTGACATAGGAACAAGGGTCTGTCGCCGCTGTGAAGGACTTGCTTCCCTGGATGGCACGGTAGTCTGCCACTGCAGCGGCAGCTCCGGCAACGATGTCTCCGTTGGAATCAGGAGCATAGTAAGTCTTGGATTTCCACTCCCATGTGCCGAGTCCGGTGTAGGAGTAGCACCAGTAGTCTGTGCCGTTGGCTATGGTCTGCCCGTCCTCGCTTCCTGTTCCTCCCGGCTTGATTCTGCTGTCATAGTCCCTGGTGTCGGCGTAGAACTGGAATCCGGCAGCGCTTCCGAACTTGAAGTAGAGGCCGACTTCATCAGGCTCTGCAAACTTGAATGCCTTGCCTTCTGCATCATATGTCAGATATCCCTTGGACCACTCTACCTTGAATCTTGTGTCGGAGTCCTTGGCCGTGGCGCCGGTAGAGAAGTCGAGACTGAAGCTTGAGATCCTGGACTTGCTGAAGTATACGTTGTTCTCGCTCATGTCGAAGGACTTGGAGAAGGACGCACCGTCCTCGGTCCATACCTGCATGACCATGGTCTTGACAGGGTGCTTGCTGGTGTTCGCCGTGAAGCAGACGACTGCCCCACCCTCAGCAGTGTAATCCACGGTGCCGTCGGAGAGGGTGAGGATCTTGCGGTTGGTCTCTCCTGACACATATGGTCTTGCGACTTCCATCGAGGATGTCGGGAGGAACCAGTTCTCGCCGACGATTCCGTACTGGCTGCAGCCTGTGCTGGTGATCTTCTCTCCGTCGACTGCCGCGTAGTCGGTGCTGACAGTCACTCTGGTGATCTTTGCTGCCGTCACTCCAGGAAGGCCTTTTATGGTGACTTTTGCAAGGCCGGCAAGAGGGTACATCACGACAGGTGACGTGCCGTCATATGCCACGGCGACCGTGTCTGTCTTCGCACTGACCTTCGCCTTGGCGGCATCGGAGAGGGCGAGCTTGACGCTTGCCATAGGCACGTTTTCCGGGCTGAGGGTGCCGGTGAGCTTCTGCTCACAAGGCACTTCGACATGGGCGTATACAGCTGCGGCGGAGTTGTACCTTACAGTGTCCTTGGCCGTGCTGTTGTAGTACTGAGGCATGGTGCCGGAGAGGGTGACTGCTCCCTTCGGGTATGTGATGACCATGTAGTCGTGGGCTGTGGCCGTGAAGGTGGCATACATGCCGTCACCTTTGATGGAGCCCGGCTTCGCTGAACTTACGGCGACACTCTCCGCCTCTCTGATGGTGATGTCCTGAAAGTCGAATTCGTCATCGGACTCCCACCTGATGTAGTAGGAAGGGTCGTCGTCTGAGAAATAAGATCTGGTGGCCATCCCGTCGCCGACGGTGGCCTCAAGAGTGTAGACTGTGCCGTCGGTCTCAGGTGCGACGGCGTCGATCTCGCTGATCTTGCACGAAGTGGCAGCGACGGCTGCGATTGCGACAAGCGCTAATGTTGATCTTTTCATAAGGCAGCTCTTTTTAGGCGAAGTTTCCGTAGTCGTCGAATCCGAAGCCGTTCTGGTCGAGCGATGCGCACAGGATGGCTTCTTCCCTGAGCTCGCTGATTTCCATTTCGGGGGTGACATAGGCCTCCCGCATGATGTTGTCTTTGTCCATATCGGTTGATGAATTAGTTGAGTCTGTATTTGTAGATTACGCTGACAGGGTCGTCGAAGACGCCTTCGAAGCTCCTGGCGAGGGTGTTGTCGGCAAAGTTGTAGATGTAGAGACTGCCTTTGTGGACAGAGTTCCTCGAAGGGTTGTAGGTCACCACATAGAGAAGGTCCTCGCCAGAGGTTCCCTTTGCCTTGCCCTTGAAGTTGACGTCGATGTCCCTGATGATCTCCCCGTCAGGCACTCTGATTGCCGGACTTGTCGACGGAGCGGTGGTCAGGCCCCAGCGATAGATCGCATTGTCATAGGTGTAGTATACGTCAGACGAGCAGAGGGTTCCGACAATCTTGGAGTCGCTGTCCATGCAAAGGGAACTGACGGTGTAGGCCTTCGGCGCTGACATTGTTGCCCTGCCCCATGTGCCATAGTAGCCGTTCTGGATAAGAATCTCGTGGGGATCGGTCCTGCTCTGGAACAATGCATAGAGATAGCTGGTGGAACTTCCGCTTCTCTGCACTCCGATATTGACTGTCTTGTAGCCGGCTATGCTGTAGTACTTAGGTGCCGGGTAGGCGCTCTTGCGCACGTAGACGCTGTCCTCGTTGAAGAACCAGGACTGAACTTCCGTTGCAGACGTGGCGTATCCGCGGAACCTTGCCTGCACGGCATGGGTCATGTGGCCGAGCGACTGAAGGTCGGTCAGGAGCTCGAGGTTGCCCATCTGCATGTCGTAGCGGTAGCACAGTCCGTCGGCTCCGAGAAGATAGTTGGCAAACCCTCCGGTAGTGGAGTACTCGCCGCCGAATTCCTTCACGTGAGTGCCGCCATACTCGCCGAGCTCGACTGTCGTGAAGAGCTCTGTCGTCTTCGGCTCGAAGTGCCATATCGTGCCCTTGCCGTCATCCGTCGCGACGAGGAATGCACCATAGCTGACAGGATAGGAGTTGCCATCCTTGTCCTTGAGGTTGAGGGAGCCGTCCGACATGTAAAGGTCGGTGCCGTTCCTTATGTCATAGCCTTCGAAGATGTCGTAGTAGAATTCCTGCTCACCGGCTGCGACGTCATCGGCTGAGAGCGTCTTGACGAATGACACTGCGGCGTTGCCGTCGGCGTCGTTGCTCAGGATGGCTATGCCTTCGTCGAATCCGGAGTTGACATTGAGGGTGAAGTACTTGTAGACAATGCTCTCGCCGTTGTCCACCATAAGCCTGAGGAGGTATGACCCGACTTTAGTGAAAGCATAGTCGACGGTGGGGGTGGTGGAGATCACTTCCTTGCTGGCAAATGCCGGCTTTTCCGGGGTGCTGGACGATGATGGAAGGCCGTAGGTCCACTCATATGTGAGTTCCCTGTCACTTTTCACTGTCATGCCCGTATAGTTCAGCACTGACCCGATCCTTACATTGATGGTGTCGGAGAGAGTGGATATCTCGATGGGGGACAGGTAGCCGTAGTCCGTGTACTCGTCCACCTTGAAGCAGGATGCCGCCATGACGGCAGCCGCGATGATCATGAGTGTCTTTTTCATGGCTAGTTGAGAAATCCGTATGTTCCGCTCATCGGGTCGGCCCATCCGATGTGCCTGTTGATGTTGACGTTGGCCTCACCCATCTTCTCGTAGTCAGGGTCGTCCGGGTGGCTGTCATACCACTCGACATAGTAATTGTAGAGCGGTATGAAGACGTACTTCGCCCATTGGGATGCGTAGGTTGTCCTCATGAAATTGACCGGAGCGTCCTCCAGATTGACCCCGTAGACATCCACGATGTACTCGTAGAAAGTCGGGGCGGTCTCCTCCGTCGCCCTGAAGTACTCCAGCATGCGGCGGAATTTGGCAGGGTAGAAGTTGCCGAGATACACTGTCCACCCAAGCGGGTATGTCGACTGGTTGTTGTATTTCCACCATGACGGGCATGCCGGTTCACCGTCAGTGACATAGATGTCGAACTCCGGGGACAGGACCGCGAGGGTCTTGGCGCTGTCTGCCTCGAACGGGGCGAAGTTCTCATTTTCGGAGAGCCTTATCCCTATCTTCACATAGCGGTCAAGCATCGCCTTCGTCCTGTTGAGGGTGATGTCGAGCCGGCCGCTTGTCTCTCCTGCCGGTATCACGAGTTCGCCGAGAGTGAAGTCCGTGCCGGGTGTCGCGACACTGACGGGGTAGTCATTGTAGCCGACCGTGATCTTGTCCTCGCAGCTGTCGATGCAGCTGACGGAGAAACGGCGGTCAGTGTCAGTGACCTTGCCCATCAGCCAGACCGTGGTCGAGACGGTCATGGTGTCCTCGGCGACCAGGGCGAAGGAGGCCGTATGTACCTGCGATGCCTCCTGGAAGTAGATGTGGTCCTTCTGGGTCGTGTCATACATGAGCCAGGTGTCCTTGCATGACACAAGCGCCATGGCCGCTGCCATTGTCAAAAGTATCTTTCTCATGGACTTACTGTTCTATGTTGTTTCTGTACTCGTACTCGTCATCGGGGATTGGAATGGTATACGTGCCAGCGACGGACCCGTCCAGGATGCGTCCGTCCGCTCCCGTGATGTCCTTCCCGAGTTTCTTCATCTCATGCCAGGTGAAGCCTTCTCCGTAGAACTCCTTCCTGCGTTCGCGGTACAGGCGGTCGTAGTCGAGCGTGGCTCCGAGAGTCCTGAGACTGTCAAGCCCCCTTGTCACGGTGACTGCGTCGAACCATTCCTCGGCTGCGGAGACATTGCCGAGGGAGAGCTGGTACTCTGCCATGATGTAGTACATCTCGGGAAGTCTCAGTATGTTGCATCCGAGATAGGAATTGCCTGAGTACGAGCTGCTTGTGCTGTTGTAGTATATGGGGTTCACGAGCTTGACCAGGGTCTCTTCCGCATCGTCGAACCAGCTTCCGAGACGGTAGTCCGAACCGGAAGCCGCGGAACCGTCATCGTAGAGGCTGCGCCAGTCGGAGGCCAGCAGGAAGGATGTGCTTGACGTAGAGCCGCTGAGACGGTACTTGGTGTTGTTGCGGGTCTGGTATGAGGATGAACTCCTGCCGACATAGAGTCCGAAGATTGTCTCGTTGAGGTCAAGGGTGCCGTGATCCGGCTGCACGAAGGCGCTGAGGGGCCGGAAGGAGAACTTTCCGCTGTCAATGACTTTCTCAGCGTATTCTGCAGCCTTTGCCAGGTCCCCCTTGCTCCAGTATACCCTTGCCGTGAGGGCCTGGACGGCGTAGAGATTGAGGTGGGTGATGCGCGCATCTGTAAATCCCCCTGCAGTGTTTGTCCTGACTGCGGGCACCAGCTCCGAGTCTTCTGCAAGGCACCGCTCAGCCTCCGAAAGGTCTTCGAGTATCATCTCGTACGTCCCGTCCAGGGAACTGAACGGAGTGATGCTGAAGGAGTAGTCTGTCACATAAGGGATGCCTTCGGCCTTGAGGCTGGCATCTGCCCACTGTGGCGCCCCGAAGAATCTGGTCAGCTCGAAATGGAGGAGCGCCCTGATGGCAAGAGCCTCGCCCTTGTAGAGTTTCGAGTACTTGAACTCGTCCTCTCCGCCTTCCTCGACATGCATTATTATGTTGTTGACATGGTTGATGGCTTCGTAGGTGTCGCTCCACACGCTCTTGCGGATGCTGATCGGGCCGGCCGTATACCAGTCGGCCAGCGCCATGTTGCCGAGCTTGTAGTCGCCGACTGCGGTCACGTTGCCCGACATCACCTCGGGAAGCCAGTGATAGTAGCCTCCGTACAGGTATTCTCCTGTCGCCATCTCCGCATATACCCCGTACAGGGCGTCTTCGTAGCCCTCTCCGGAGCTGAACATGTCAGCGTCGAAAGTCTCGCCCTTCGGATTTACGTCAAGGAACTTGGAGCAGCCCATGCAGAGGACTGCAAAAGATATGAATGCAAAAATCTTTCTCATGGCTGCCGGGTTTTAGAACGTAGGTCTGAAGATGAGATTGATGGAACGGCAGTACGGGTAGCTCGTACCCCTCTCGAAATGTATTGTGGAGAGATATCCGATGTCTGAGGTGCCGATTCCGACCACGAGCTTCTTCATGCCCATCCTTGCGGCCCATGCCGGCTTGAAGTCGTAGAGCAGCTGGAGGCTGGAGAAGTAGATCTCGTTCCTCTTCTCGACAAACCTCTCGGAGTAGCTGGTGGTAGGGTCGGTCTTGAGACTGAGATATCTGGTGAGGTCTCCAGGCTCCTTCCACCTTTCCGTGAAGGCCCTGGCATCGACGTTGTGGTACTTGTCTATGTCCTCCACCTTGCTTGCAAGGGTCGTGTTGTAGTAGTCGCCGCCGAAGGTGTAGGTGGTCGAGACGCTGAGAGAGAATCCCTTGTAGCGAATGGTTGTCATCAGTGCGCCGTTGAGGGTCGGGTTGGTGTTGCCTACTGCCACGCGCTCGGAAGCTTTGTAGTTGTAGGTATACTCTCCGTTCTTCTTGATGAATATCTCCTGTCCGGTCGCAGGGTCGATGCCCGCGGAGCGCATGGCATAGATGTCAAACTGGGAGCCGCCTTCGCGGAAGAGTATCTTTGGCATGCTGGAGTCGTAGATGCTGTCGGCATCCGTGTCCTTCAGGGCGTCTGAAATCTTGCGTATCTCGTCCATCACATGGCCTCCCGTGAGAGTGATGTTCCAGAACCAGTCCTTCTTGTTGATGATCTGTGCCGACATGGACAGGTCGAATCCTTTGTTATTGAGCTCTCCGAAGTTGACATACATTGAGCTTGTGCCCACCGAAGGCGGGAGGCTCAGGGACATCAGCATGTCGTAGGTGGTGTTGCTGTAGAAGTCCAGGGACATGTTGACGCGGCTCTTGAAGAAGGCTGCGGTAAGCCCGACATTGTTGTTGAGCGTCCTCTGCCACTTGAGGTCGGGGTTGCCCATCTGGCGCGGTACTGCGCCGATGCCGGTGGTATAGCTGCTTGCGGAGTCGTACTTGTAGACTGTCTTGGCCTGGTAGTAGTCGAAGGAGACGCTTCCGGTATATCCTATCGAGTATCTCAGCACGAGGGAGTTGATCCACGGAGCGTTGTCCTTGACGAACTTCTCGTTGTGGATGTTCCATCCAGCTCCCGCCGACCAGAAAGGCGCGAAGGAATTCTTGGACCCGAATCTCGAAGACCCGGAAGCCCTGTAGGAGAGGTCGAGGAAGTAGCGGTTGCGGAAGCTCGCATTGGCGTTGGCGAAGAATCCCACCTGTGTGGACACGTTGTCGGCTCCGCTCGGGCTTCCCGATGTCGGGTAGCTCAGTGCGAAGGAGATGTCGGACAGCTCGTCCTTGAGGAAGCCTATCGCCTTGCCGGACGTGTTCTGGGAGTGCGTGTACTTGATGTTGGAGCCTCCGCTGACCCTGAACATGGACCCTTTGTGGCCGAGGCTGCGGCCGTAGTTGATGACGATCTTGCCGTCTGTGCTGAGCCCGTTGCGGTTGGAGAACGAGTAGCTTCCCCTCTTCGTGACGTCGGTTATCTTGAGGTTCTCGGCGGTCTCAGGGGAGTCGTAGGAGTCGCTGGACCCCCATGTGAGGCCGAGATTTGCCTGCCCGGTGATGTAGAAGAATTTTGTTATGTTCCACCTTGTGGACAGCGAGTTCTGGTATGACTGGCTCTTCGACTTGTCGAAGCTTGAGAGAGTCGCGTCATAGAGAGGGTTGGCGTCGTATGTGGAACTGGTGGCGTAAGGGTTGAAGTAATAGCCCTGGATGAGCTCGCCGTCCTCGTCATATATAGGATTGTACGGGTTCATCTTCACATACGAGGAGAAGTTGCCGTACGGCGAGTCCTTGGTGTCGGTGAGGGAGAAGCTGTTCTTGTAGGTCAAGGTCAGCTTGTCGCGCAGATGGTACCCGATGGTGAAGTTGACGCCGAGGTTGCGGCGGTAGTCGCCTTTCATGACTCCGTAGGTGTCCCCGAAACTGGCGTTGGCACGGAACTCGAGTTTCTCGCCCCTGTTGCTCAGCGACAGGGAGTGGTTGTGGCTGAACGGGATGCGGAGAGGCTGGTGAATCCAGTCCGTGTCGATGCCTCGCCTGACGTTCTGGAGCTTGTAGGCATATGCCTGGTCGAGCAGCCCGTCCGTGTTGTCATAGAGCCCTGCGAGTCTTTCGAGCTCGAGTTTCTGCTCTGCATTGCAAAGATTGAACGAACTCAGGTCAGGGACGCTGAACTTCGGCACGAAGTTGTAGTTGA
>R20__coassemble_2182_pt1 | contig 9150 bp, 3 predicted proteins | sample R20__metabat2_low_PE_021 | metagenome-assembled genome bin R20
ACATCCTCCGGCCCGTCCATGAGGAACGGAATGAGGCCGAGGGCTGTTGATATCAAAGTTAGAGTGATAGGCCAGACCTTGTTTCCAAATGCCCTGACATAGGCTCTGAAAGGAGTGTATCCATTCTTCATCATAGTCATCCATTCGCAAATAATGTAAATGGCCGCATTGACTACAAGTCCTGACAGCATCACGAACGCCGCGAATCCGCCCTGGTCGAACGATGCCCGGGACCATCCGAAGGCAAGGAAAGCGCCTATGAACGATATCGGAATCATCAGGATGACCGCAAAAGGCAGCCTCAGGGATTCGAATATCACGCAGCAGATCACGAAGATGATGAGGGCTGTCAGCAGGATGATGCCCGCGTACTTGTTCCGGGACTCGTTGAACCATCCCCTAGCGGGCCTGTCCGCACGGAATCCCATGGGTAAGATTTCGCCGTTAAACTTCGCCACGAGCGCCTTCTCCATCTTCTCCGACTGCATCCAGTTGCCTATGTAATCGTATCTTACGCTGACATAGTACGACTGGTTGCGCCTTCGGACTGGTATGCCAGATAACCGTTTCTCCAGATTCCCCATATCCAAAAGCTTGACGCCGAGGGAGTCGACATCGACGGCAACGTTGGCTATGTGCCAGGCGTCCAGTGACTCCCGGTCGGATGACAGCAGGTCCACCCCGACATAGGACCCGTCACGAAGGACGCTGCCGACGCGGCTCGAGTAGAGGGGGCTGCTGAGGGCGGAGTAGTACCTGTACGGGCTTGCGCCGACGGCTGTCATGTGAGCGAAGTCGTACTCGATGTGCATCTCCGCCTCCGGGGTCGCTCTGTTGTCGCTGGACCATATCTGTGGATTAGACACCCTTCTATTGGAGGACAGTTCTTGGACAAGCATGTCCGCATACTCCAGAAGGTCGTCGTAGCTGTAGCCGGAGAGCCTGATGGAATTGGAGAGCCTCTGGGTCGTGACGTCATTGTTGAACGAGCGCTCGTCGACTCCGGAGATCCGCCATGTCGCCCCTCCGTAGCTTATGGCCATCGACGTGACCTTGCTCTTCAGCTCTGAAGGGAACCATCCCGACGCCACTTCCGGCTTGAAGTACACTTCGATGGATGCGTTGTCGTAAGACCATATGTTCGTCACATACCTGTCTATCCCGTCGAACTGGGACAGGTAGTTCTCCATCTTCCTCACTATCTCGTCCAGCTGCGCCACGCTGCACCCGTCCGGCATGCCGGCGCTTATGCTGAGGACCTTCTCGTGGGGTTTCCTGTAGAAGTCCGCCCTGGACATCGACCGGTGGAAGAGTCCGAAGGACGACCCGAGGATGCAGTCCACCTCGTCCCTGTGGTCATGGTATGGCTTCCACTGGGCAACAGCGTTCCCCGGCTTCTGCCACCATTTGAGGTCCTGCTGACTCTCTCCCTGCGGCAGCAGGAAGGTCGGGATGCCGAATGCGGCGACTGCTGCGACAATCAGCAGCGCTCTGTGTCGCGAGCCCCATGAGATGTAACCGGAGTAACGGCGGAGCCATTTGACGGCGCGACGGCCGCCGCCCTTCCCGGAACGGACAGGAACAGGCAGGTACTCCATGAGGGCCGGCACGAAGAACCAGGCCACAAGCAGGGACACGCTCAGATTGACGGCAATCACCCCGGCGAAGTCCGAGAGAGCAGCCCTCTCGCTGTCAGGAAGGAAGAATATCACCGAGAGCGAGGAGACAGTGGTGAGTACCGCACCCACTAGGGCTATGAACACGCTCCGGTCGCGGCAGCGTCTCCAGTGGTCAACCATCACTATGGACGTGTCTATAATGATGCCGAGAGACACCGTGATGCCGGCAAGGGTGTAGGAGTGAATACGTAGGTCAAAGAGAGCGTACAGCGCAACGGAGGCAAGGAGATTGACTGCAAGAGTGATGGATATTAGAAGCAGGTATCGCCACGAACGGCTCGCCACTAGCACAAAGAGAAGCAAGAGCAGCAGGCACAGGCTCGTGCGGGCGAAGATCCGCCGGAGTTCCCCTCTCATATACTGGGAGGAATCGTGCCCCACAGTGGCACTCACCCCATCCGGGAACGACTTCCCGAGCTCGTCCATGGCTTTCTTGATTGCGTCTGTAACCGAAATGAGATTGGAGTCAGGACTGATGTCGAACGAGACCGTCACCGTGTTGAGACCGTTGAGCCGGAAGTGCGACGTCGGCGCCGACTCACAGTACCGCCATGTGGCAAGGTCCCTTAGATGCACGATCCGGCCTCCGACCTTCTTCACGGGGATGTCGCCGAAGTCAGTACCGCTGTCCATGGCCTTGAGGCGCACATCAAACGAGCGGTTGTCCTTCCTCACGATTCCCACGACCTCATCATGGTGGGAAGATCGGAACGCCGATGCGATCTCACTGGCGCTGATTCCAAGGGAGGAGGCCAGAGCACGATCAAACTCAATGACATAATGATAGGGGGTGTCTCCTCCGAGGTTCACCTTCTCCACCCCCGGAATCATGGAAAGCCTCGGGAGCATGAACCTCTCGATATAGGACGCAATCTCTCGGGGTGGCATCGGCCCCTTCACGACATATGAGATGGCGGTGACCGCCTTGCGCCCTGATGCAGAGAGGGAGATCGACGGATACGATGCCCCGTCAGGAAGCGACGGCCAGACGGAGCGTATCTGTGAAGAAACCTCGAAGCGCGCGGCTTGCATGTCGGTGCCCTTCGCAAAGGACAACGTAATCCAGCCAGAGCCATCGCGGGAGACAGACTGTATGTCAGTCACTCCTGAGATGCCGGCAAGGACGCCCTCGACGCGGGAGGTCACCTCCGACTCGAGGGTCTTCGCCGAGGCTCCAGCCATGCCGACACCGACGGAGACCGTCCGCTGAGGGACCTCCGCGTCCGCCTGCACCTTCATGCGCGGCATAAGGGCAAGTCCGACGACGGAAAGCGCCGCCGAGACGAGAAGGACAGAGAAGCTACTGATTCTTCTTTCCGGAGCAGAGGTGTGCATAGAGCGAAGGGACGAGGAACAGACTTACGGCAGTGCCGACCGTCATTCCGACTATTATCACAAGGGACATGGGGAACTGGAGGTCCGCTCCCATGCTCCCGCGGGACAGGAACGGGCATACGGAGAGGATGGTGGTAAGGGACGTCATCACTATCGCCTTGAGCCTGCGCCGCCCGGCCTCCAGCACGGCGTCGCGCATCGGCATGCCCGACCGCCGCAGGCGGTTGATGGTATCTATCTTCAGGATCGAATCGTTGACCACAATGCCGCTCACTACCACCAGCCCGATAAGCGACATCAGGTTAAGGGTCACCCCGACGGCCCACAGGAAGAGCAGGGACGCCGCGATGTCCACCACGACCTCCGAGAGGATAATGAGAGGCTGGAGGAGCGACTCGAACTGCGCGGCGAGGATGAGGAAGAGAAGGACGACGGCTACAAGGAGAATCAGCAGCATGTCACGAACCATCTCTTTGTCCGAGAACCACCGTCCCGAGAAATCAACGTCGAAGAAGCCTTCCTCTCGGGTAACAGACCTCAAGTTGGATAGCAACGATGGGACGTCCCTGGAACGCGCCTTCATCTCGAGAGGCCAATACTCACCTCCCTGATCGGAGATGATGGCTCCGAGCGTCTCCTCATAACTCTCGCGCATAAGCGCACTGACAGGGATGTCCATGCCCGAAGCGGACACGTACGTATTCTCCAGAAGTTCCGACAAGGTCCTTGAGTCCGACCCCATAACCACCGGAACTGACAGGCTGCCCTGCACAATTTCGAAGAGGCGATCGCCGGCAAGCGACGAAGACAAAGTCGAGGCGAGCGTCTGCATGCCGACTCCATAGAGCGCGAGCCGCTCCGGGTCAGCAGTGAAGAGAACCCCCTCCCTGGTATCCATTCTCCCGGCCACATTGTCCGGGAAGGCTTTCCTTAGTTTCCCGATGGTCCTTCGCAAAGCACCGACATCCAGACCGGCACCGGTCACCGGACGGATGTGAGCGAGAAGATACGGTTCTTGACTGGAGAACACCAACTCGTAGAGATTGGAGGAGACTCCGAATGACATCTCAGCTTCCGGACAGTTACCTGCCATCCACTTCTCCATCGCTACCTTGGTCCGCCCCAACTCCTCCGGAGAGCCGCAGTCGACATATAGGGATGCCTCCCTCATCGACTGTTCCCCGCTGTGGGGGAGAATGAATTGCTGGGAACCGACTAACGCCGTAACTTGCCTCACGCCAGACCCTTCCAACACGGAGCACAGGCCCGTCGTAAGTTCCCTGTTGCGTTCAAGGGTCACCTGACTGTTCCAGTCAATGGAGACCATCATATCACTATACTCCATCTCCGGCAGCTGGGATCTCGGCATCAGAACGATGCAGACCACGGCCAACACCATGCTGAAAGCGAGTATCCCTTCCGGCAGGAACCTGTGGTCAAGGAAGTACGTAACAGTCGACTCATACATGCGCATAGCGCCCCCACTGCTGACGCGCGAGAGAATCCGACTCTCGCGGAACTCATCGCTCCTGCGATATGCGAGGTAGTAATATACAGGGAGGGCCGTGACCGTCACGACCCATGACGTAAGGAGGACGGAGGCTATCGTCATAGCCTGGTCATAGAATAGCTTGCCGGCGATTCCGCTCACGAAGACCAGTGGGATGAAGACGGCGCACGTCGTGAGAACGGAGCTGAGCATCGGCGCCGCCACCTCGGAGGTACCCCTCAGGACCGAACTGCGCAGGCTCTCGCCTTTCCTCCAACGCCCAGTGACGTTGTCCACAAGGATGATGGAGTTGTCCACCATCATACCCACTCCCAGCAGCAGTCCCGAAAGGGAGATGATGTTGATGCCTATCCCGAGAGCCCGTAGCAGGACCATCGAAATGACGAGGGACGCGGGAATCGTCGCGGCAACGAGAAGCGGGGACCTGAAGTCCTTCATGAAAAGGAGGAGTATCAGCCCCGTAAGAAGAATCGCAGCAAGGATGCTCTTGAGAAGACTCCCAATGGAGTACTCGAGGAGCCCGGTCTGGTCGCGCGTCACTGTGAACTCTACATCCCGGGCCAGTCTTCCCATGCTGCGCAACTGTGTCTGGACAGCGGAGCGAAGGTCTGCCATGCGGGCGTCTCCCTGGCCTATCACCGCCAACACTATTGCGTCCTTGCCGTCGGAGAGCGCAAGCCCAGACCTGACTGCCGCGCGAGGCACCACGTCGGCCACATCCTTGAGCTGCATGACACGCCCGTCATGACGGAAGTACACCTCCTCGAGGTCCTTCCCCGTGCGGGCGAAGGAACGGAACCTTACCGGATAGTGGTACTCCCCGTCACGGACGGTCAGCTGCCCGAGGGAGATGTTGGCACTGCGCACTATCCCCTCCAGGTCCGACGGACCGAGCCCCAGGGACTCCAGGACATCCATGCGCGGACGGATGAAGAGCTCCTCCTCGTCCAGGCCGGTCACGTCCACCATCGCCACCTCCTTGAGCTGCTCGAGCCGGCGGACGACCACCCGCCTTGCGAAGCGGCTCATCTCGCCGAAGTCGCCGCCATCCTTGAGACGCATGGTGATGTAGAACGCGGGAATGTCCGTGGCACTGGCCTTCATCACCGATGGCCTGTCCATCTTCGGAAGGGAGCCCATCGCCAGGTCCACCTGCTCGTTAACCTCTACAAAGGCATACTCCATTCCGGTCTTCTGACTGAAGGTGAGAGAAAGGGTCGCGAGCCCGTCGTCGGCGACAGTATTGACTGACTCCAATCCGTCAACCTGCATGAGGCGGCTCCTGAGCGGCTTCACGACAGCGTCCTCCATCTCCCGCGCAGCAAGTTGCGGGGCGCTGGCCCTGACCGTGACATACGGGATGTCCACGTCCGGCACGAGCGACACCGGCAGGCCCCTCAGGCTGACAACGCCGAGGACCACCGATACGAGGAGAATCATCGTGACCGCTATGGGACGGTCCATAAGTCTTCCCAGCATGGCCGTCTACATCTTCAGCACGACGGCGGACCCGTCGGCAAGGTTGAGATTGCCCGACACGATTACAGTGTCACCCTCGTGGAGGACGGCCCCTCTGTCGGCGTTGGCCGTGACGCTGTGGCACTCGCCGCTCGACTCCAGCACCTTGACATAGACCCACTCGGCATGGCCGCAGCTGTAGCGGAAGAGCACGTCAAGATTGTCCCGGACCACGACGGCGCTCTTCGGGACGACGAGACTGCCCGGTACGCTCTGCTCTATCACGACCTTGGCATTCATCCCGTCCATCAATGACCTGTCGCCTTGAATACGAGCCCTCACCGTTATCTGCCCGCCTTTGCCGATTGAGGGGTTTATATAGTCAATGCATCCCATGTATGGGGCAGCCTCAGGCAGTGAATAAGGTATGACTTTAACTTTCGGGGTGCTCCTGAGCAAGGGAAGTTCTGTCTCGAGCACTGGAAAGTCTATCTCGTATGAGGAGTCGTCGAGGATGGTGCAGACCGGAGTCGCCCCGACCTGGTCGAATGCCTTGACACAGAGGTCAGCCACGACCCCGCTGATCGGGGTCCTCAGGACCGTCTCCTCAAATGACCGGGTGGCAATCCTCAGGTTGTTCTCAGCCGAGTTCCAGCCGGAGCGGGTCCTTGCGAGGGCAAGGATGTCCGGCGGAACTGTCAACGTGTCCCCGGCCGCATAGCCGAGTCCCACCAGCGCGTCCATGAGGTCCACCTGGGCCTTCTCGAAGGCGATGCGCTCGCGGTTGAGACTGAGCTGCCGGTCCGTGGCGTCCAGCCGTGCTATCTCATCTCCGGCTCTAACCCGCTGACCAGCACGGACGCTCACGCTCTCTACTGTTCCGGAAGATCGGAAGGAAAGGGCTGTCCTATGGGATGCGGAGAGCCTGCCGTTGGTTATCACCTGCCGCCTGAAGTCCGTCCTCTCCAGAGTCATCACCTCCACCCTGTTGACTTCAGGAGAGTAGAGGTGCCTGTCACTGCTGCCGGAGGCATCACTGTCGCCGTCTCTGTGAGGTGCGCAAGAAAAGAGCGAGGCAAACGCTGCAAAGGCAGCTGCTGCCATTGTCAGATTGTGTCTAGTCATCATATCATCTCGGTATAGTCCACGTCAAGGTCACGCCCTTCGATGAAGTCGTAGAGGGTGAGCTGGCGCAGGGTGAAGTAATAGTTCCAGTAGTCACGGATGTTCTGTACATGGCGCAGGGCCGCCGCATCACTCTCCTCCTGGGCGTTCTTAAGCTCCTGCACCGTGGCCTTGCCAGCGGCGAACTTGTCCATGATCAGGGAGTATCTCTCCCGCGCTATTCCGGCCGCCCGCTGCGAGACCATGCACTGCTGACGCTGGTTGTTGAACTGTCCCACGGCTGTGAAGAGGCTGCGGCGGTAGTCGTTCTCCGCCTGCAGGACCTGGGCGCGCACGACCTCGGCGGAGGCCTCGGCCTTCTTCACACGGCCACGGCCCATTCCCCAGTCGTAGATCGGGATGGAGAAGGTCACCCCGACGACCTCCTGGTCGAGGAGATTGTTCATCGTGGCAGGAAAGTCATGGGCGGAGTTAGACAGGCCGAACCGGGCGCTGATGGTCATCGACAGGCCGCGGCCTGCCCTCGCCTGGGCGACCGCCTGCTCAGCATTGAGGATGCTGATGTCGCTTCCCACCGTGAAGGAGGAGTTCTCCATCGACTTGGCGAGCACCATGTCATAGTCCACGAGGATGTCCGGAATGTCCTCCTCCATCACTGGCATAACGCCAGAATCCGAGTCGAGGGCCAGGAAGGAGCAGAAGCTCATCTGGGCTTCACGGAGGGACAGCTCGCGGTCTCGGACCGAGATGCTGTCGTTGAGAGACTTCAGCTCCAGCTGCAGGTACTCGTCCCTCGTGATGCCGCCCAGCTTCACCCTTTCCTTCGCCACCCCAAGCATCTTCAGTGTGTTGGAGTACCCGCTCCGCGCTATCTCAAGGCTGAGGCCGGCCTGGAGAAGGGAGAAGTAGTACTGGACGGCACGCGATGTGACGTCCTCCATGGACTCGAGGTACGTCCTCTTCGCCTTCTCATACTCCTTCGGAGAAATCTTCTCGTCCCACTTGTACTGGTTGAACGAGAACACCGGCTGGGTGTACGAGAGCGTCACCGGCTGGGCATACCATGTGAGGGACCGGTTTGCGCCGAATTGGTCTATCCGCGACAGATCGGAGTAGAGGGAGACCGTGCCGCCTGTCAGAGGGATGACCTGCCTGACGGACAGGCCGAGGCTGTTCTGCATGTTGGAGGTCCCTGTATAGACCATCTCGCCGGTCTCATAGTTCTGAAGCAGGGTGAGGGACCGGTTCAGCGACCCTATCCGGCCGTAGGCCGTGAGCGACGGCAGGCGGCTGGCAACGTACGACCGCCATGCCCAATAGCTGGACACAAAGGACGAGCGGGCCTTCAAGGCCTGGACGGACTCCGTCCGGGCCCTGTAGATTGCCTGCTCCATTGTCATCCTGTCTTGAGCTTCAGCGAAAATGGAGAAGAGGGGTATCAAAGCGGTTATCAGTAGGAAGTATCTTCTCATGACCTGTTGTTTGAAGGAATAACGATACCTATTATGAAGTCATCAGGCACGAGGCCGATGTATCTGCTGTCTTTCGAATCCAGGACATTGTCCCCGGCAAAGAAGTACCAGTCATGCCGGAAGACATATTGGCTTATTACATTATCTCCCAGAACCATCTTGTCTCCTTTTATTACTGGACGGATTCCCGTCTCATATTCTATCAACCTGTAGTGTATTTCCGAATCCATCCTGTTCAGCCATAGCGTGTCTCCTTTTGCCGGGACATACAGCGGACCGAATTCCTTGATTGTCCAGCCCAGAGCGCGGCAAGGGCTGAATGCCTTGAGGGCAACGCCCCACCCTGCAAGGACCGAATCGGGCGTGGATGACAGGTTTCTCTGTGCATATTCCGGGATGCCGGTATCGCTGCCAGTGCGGGAATTGACGTAGTACCCACCGCGGATGCAGATGCTGTCTCCTGGGCAGGCAACGCAACGCTTGGTATAGACATAATCTGGCTTGAGGGCTATCTTCCCCTCCTTCCAGCCATAGATATAATTGAACACTGCAATATCTCCGACACGGACAC
>R20__coassemble_2187_pt1 | contig 9136 bp, 9 predicted proteins | sample R20__metabat2_low_PE_021 | metagenome-assembled genome bin R20
CCCTGCTCGCTGCCCCATGAAGGGGAGACGGCATATGCGCTTAAAAGGACACTTATCATCTTCTCTTGAGCCATTCCAGATGTCTGACCCTGTCTTCCTCCGATGAGAATCTCTGCGAAATCACCCTTGCAGGCACCCCTGCGACAACGGCAGCCTCAGGCACATCAGAGGTCACGACTGCACCGGCGGCCACTATCGCTCCGGACCCTATCCTTACTCCCGAAAGAATGGTTGCACGCGCTCCCACCCACACGTCATCCCCAATAGTGACAGCATCTGGAGAGGTATGCTTTCCTGCCCATATTGTCTGGCAAGGCACATCATACTCATGGTCATTGCGTCCGACAAACTGCACATGCCCGGCGATCAGGACATCGCAGCCTGTCTCAAGAGGAGTGTCCACAACGCACTCAGGTCCAAACTGGACATTGTTGCCAAGGCTGACCTTGCATGTCTTGTTGAACCGAGTGCCGCCCATGATGCGGACAAAGCCCGAATATGAGACATTCCTGTAGCGAAGGCCACATACAAGAAACGTACGAAGCTGGTTGAGACGATAGTTGATGCGGAATTTCAACCGGCCAGACCCTATCGGGATATTACTGTAGTCTATTGGCATATATGTATCTGTCTAGTTCCTCAAGATATTCATTGTAAGGCCTGAGAAGACGCGAAGGCCTTGGGAAGTTGCCTTCAGGCCTGTGTCCGCATGCCCACTCGATGCATCCGGCAAGAGCATCTTCATCCTCAGGGCTGAAAGTCATGCCATTCACTCCATCCTCCACCAAGCAGGAGCTGCCCGCATAGGAAGAGACAAGGGCAAGGCATCCAGACTCGAGAGCCTCCCCAGTGACCGCTCCGAACGGCTCTCTCGTGCTGGGAAGAATCAGCACGTCGGCAATGCGATAGACGGCATACAGGTCATTTCCTGACCTGCGTCCGAGAAGCACGGTACGCACTGGGCATTGCTCAGCCATGGAGGCAACCGATTCCTTGAGAGGACCGTCGCCGACAATTGCAAGCACATATTTCTCAGGCACACGCACTTTCTCCAATGCCCTGAATATCAGAGGTATGTTCTTCTCATCTGAAAGACGCCCGACATAAGTCAGCATGCACCTGTCACCAACGGAAAGCTCTGACTTGAGTCCATCTGCGACATCAGACGCCGCTCCGAGGGCCTCTCCCCACCTCGCCTCGTCACTCAGGATCGGCAGAAAGATACCGGCGCCATACCTGTCCCTGAACCAGTCGGCAGTCCGGCTGTCACAGAGGATGAAGTTGTCCACATGGGAAGACATTGCTTTCAAAGCCAGGCCATGAAGCCTTGAATTGGGGTACTTGATATGGCGGATCGAGTCGTCTGTACGGACGACCACCTTAAAGGAAGCGTGCATCATCTTCCGCAACAGGAGCAATTGCAGAGTCAGAAGCGAGAACTCCGGCGTGATGACAATCTCCGGCGAGCACTCCCTGACGATGCGGCGGAGCTCACCCATCCTCCACGTATTCTTGCCCGGCTTCAATGCCCAGTGCGGAGTGAAACGCAGGTCACGGACAAGGGCGGCGCTGTCATAGGAATATATGGAAGGGTACATATACCATATCTCAAACCCGAGGTCACTGAGATGATTATGGAAATCAACCCAGTAAGGTGTTATGGATTCGAAGAATGCTATGTTGGCCATCAGATCGTCACTTATCGCCCCACAAGCGTGGAAACAGTACATGGATGAAGTTTGACACGAAAGTCAGGCAGGCCGCCGCCAATCCGAAGTGTTTCCGCCTGTAATAGAAAAACTCGAAAGGGTTGGCCCCTGTCGGAGAGAAGAATGCCCCGAGCCTTGCTGACAGCGTCCTGGCTGGATCGGACCATGCCGGGAGCGAGCCATGGGCTTCGCAGATGCCGCACACGCCGGGAGCCGCCACTACCTTGATGCCCTTTTCACGAGCTGTCAAGCCATAGTCAAAGTCTCCTAGAGAGTGGACATAATGGGCATCGTTGAACCCTACGGTCTCAAAGACCGCGCGCGGAATCAACACTATGTTACCATTCATGTAGACGCAGTCAAGCGGTGTCGCATCGCAGGAAAGTAAATTGCCTGAAGAATCCCGTCCTCCGTATGTCAGATTTCCGTCAGAACCGGCCGTCGTGCCGACAACAATGGCCTTGTCCGCCAACGTAGAAGACACACTCAGAAGAGTCTGAAGGGCTCCCTCGCAAAGGAAAGTGTCATCATTGAGCCATAGGAAAAAGTCTGTGGGAGTCCCCGCTGCGACCTCCCATGCCCTTCGCATGCCTCCGTTCCAGTAGAGAGTACCGTCACCTGGCACTATATGTACGGAAGGGAATGTCGAAGCCACTGCTTTAGAAGTGCCGTCAGTACATCCATCGTCTGTCATGTATACCGACAGAGAGCAACAGTCCTGCGCAAAAAGATGCCGCAGGCACTCAAGGGTCGTGTCCCTTCTGTCATGGACGGTCATTATCACCGAGACTCTCTTCCTTTCCATACAATCTTGATTTTCCTGTGTCTGCGCTCCTCGAGTCGACTGCAGAAATCGACGAACGGGAGGGACAGGAACAGCGGATAATTGAGGAAATACTCACTCTGCAGCATCAGTATGACAAACAGCAGCAGGGTCATCTTGCTCCTGAGGGTATTGTTGCGCCAGAGAGCCACGAGATATACTATCATGAAGACCACCCCCATGCTTGCAAGGCAGCCGGAGAAACCGTTGCTGAATGCGTTGAGCTGGTCTTCCGAAAATTCCTGATGGAGAGCGAATCTTGTCTTGGACGCAAGGCCGTTGCCGAAGAGAGGGTGAAGCGCTATGTACTGTGCATCAAATATGAGCGAGCCGATTCTTTCGTAGTTGAGCACCTCCGCATTGGCCGTGTTCACAGATGAGAACTGCTTCACGACCTTCTCGCCGAGGAAGTCGAAGCGTACGAAGGCAAAGACTATCAGCACGGTAAGGACTCCGGCAATGGAGACCATCATAGTCTTGTTGCGCACGAGCCTGAACACCACGAACAGGACATACACTGCAAAGACTATATATCCGGCTGTACTGAAGGTCGTGATGAGACATGTCAGAAGAATCAGCGCATGCACCCTGTATTTGGTCAGAAGCAGCTTCACATGGTCCACATACATCACGAAGGCGAGCATTATATAGCCGGCAAAGGCCCCTGGCTCCCAGAACATTCCGGAGTTGCGGTACAGGGCAGTGTCATAGCCTCCTTTGCGCTGGGTGTAAAGTATCAGAGACTCGCCGTTTATGTCAGCGTCGATAAGAGACGGGAAGAATATCCCAAGCATGTTCATGGCGAAGAATACGAGGCTTATCGCACCGACCACGGTCATGATCTTGAGGTATATCACCCTGAACTTGCGTCCCATGACCGCCGGAATGAGGATTGCGGAGACGAGCTTGGACAGGAAGTTCAGACAGGCCATAGGTGACACATAGTGAAGGGTCACGACCTGCGCTGCAAATATGAATGTGACAAAGGCGCACCACTTCAGCACCCTGATCCAATCCGGCTTGGTGATTCGCTTGTAAAAGACAAATACAGTCAGGGCCGCGAGGATGACTCCGCCGACCTTGGAGAGAATTCCTACAGACACGAACGCAGGGTTGCCGCTGAAGCAAATCAGCAGAGTGACCAGGAGGAACTCCGACCACAGAAGCCGCTTGCGGCCCGGGGTATTCTGAGATGCTACCTGCATGATGCCACCTCCCTGTAGATATCTGACATGGTGTTGACAACAGTGCTTCTGTCATGCCTCTTCAAAGCGGCAGCACGCTCGAGGGATGAGTCCCAGGGAGAGGTCAGGGCATCGACGACAGCGGCCGCAAGGCCACGGTCGTCGCCGGACTCATACATGAGTCCCTCCGAAGGAGACTTTATCATGGACGGGACACCGCCGACCTTTGCGGCGACCACAGGCACGCCAAGTATCTGTGCTTCTCCGAGCGAGTTGGGGCTGTTCTCGATAAGTGACGGGAGAACCGCCACGTTGCAGCCAAGAAGCTCTCTGCGCACTCCGAAGGCATCAAGCTCGCCTATGAACTCGACCCGTCCCTCAAGGCCTTTGTCAGCAATCAGGCGTCTGAGGTACTTGCCGTAGCCAGAGAGCAGCAGCCACCCCTTGAAGTCATCGTCGCGCACAATCTTCGGTCCCGCCACTCTCACTGAAGCCTCCGGGCACCTGGACACTATCTCGGGCAACGCCTCAAGAAACATGTGGAAACCCTTTAGGGGATAATACCCCTGGCAGATGAAAATCGAGCCCCGACGGCACGCTTCCACCGACCACTTGCCTTCATAGAAAGGCGCCCTCAACGCCTCGTTGCAGAAATGATAGCAAATGTCAGGGTTGATGGCAAGCGACTGCTCCCTGTCCCAATCCGTACGGCCGATGACGTGGTGCACCAGGCGCAGCAACTCCTCCTCACACTTCGCGCGCCTCTCGAAATCACGCTTCTTGTCGAAGTGCGAGTCCCTTCTGACGCGGTCGCGAATGGTGATGTCGGAGCGGAGCACACTTTCCGGTATGCCGCCGTCGTAGTATGGCAGGCACCTGCTCACGAGCCCCTGGAGGGACACGACAAGTCCTTCCGGTCCACATTCTCTGACATATGCAAGGGCATGGGGATACTCCGTCCCGTGGATATGCACGACATCGGGGGCAGCCATCTCACGCACCTGCTTCCAATAGCCGGAAGGAGGCGTGAGCACATGGGTCACCGACCTGCCTTGGAGTACCTTCGGAGCATCGACGGCAGTGCTTGGCGAGGCCACGGTCAGAGCCACGCGGCCGCCCATCAACTCCGAGAGAGCGCACACCCAGCTTCCTGTGCTCTCCGAGACATGTTCACGTCCGTCAAGGAGACTCAGTGCCTCGGGAAGAGGCTCGTTGGTGATCCACAGCACCCTCATGACTCAGCCCTCCTCAGCATCTTCCTGCACTGGAGCGGAGCCAGGAGATACCCGTTGAAATTGGACACTATCGCCGCTATCATGATGGCATGGACGCCGACCCCCATGCTGATCAGGGCCCAGCACAGGCCAAGGAACACGAACGGGGAGATGCAGGATGAAACGGTCTGGATGCGGAGATCGCCGGAGCCGTTGACCACGGTGACAAACAGGGTCGTGAACATCATCACGCAGTTGTAGACCATCACCCAAAGGGAGGTCATGAACGGGACCGCGACCTTGTCACCCACCCAGATATGATAGACCGGGCCTGAAATCAGAAGCATGACGACCGACCCTGCAATGAAGAGGACGAGTATCCTGAGATAGTCCCTTATCGTCCTGCGGATCCACCCATAATCTCCGAGTGCAATCGAGTCTGTCACTGCAGCCCAAATCGGAGTCGTGATGATGCCCCAGAAGAGGAAAGGGACATTGAAGTACTTGTAGGCTATGTTGTAGGACGCCACATCTGCCGCTCCGTAATACCTGATGATAAGGAAGTTGAGCATCTGGAACTGGACGATGGCAGCAATCTGGATGATGAAGAACTGCACGCCAAGCTTCAGCAGCGAGGGGGCGAGGGTCATGTCTACCTCGCTTGCCGACGGGGCAATGTCCTTGTAGCGGCCTGAGAAAAAGACAGCTGTCGACACTGCTATCACCGCGAGAGGAGATGCGCAGAGCCCGATGCAGAGATTGGTGAGGCTCCCTTTGGTCGTCAGTGTGAGTATGTATATGACAGCAAGGGATGTCGCCTGCTGGATAAACGAGATGAGAGACGAATCCGCAGGGCGCTGCTCGGCCATTATTATGACATTGAGAGTCGAGAGGATGAAATTGATACAGAAATACGCAATGATTATACATGCCGCAGTCACCAGACCGGAGGCCTGTGAGTCAGGAAGATTGAGGAGCGAGACCCAGTCTATATGGCCGGACACGGCAAGCATGACTGCCATCAGGGGGATGAATATCATCGAGAGGATGGCATAGGTGGTGCTGACATAGCGCCGGCCGAGGGCCTTGTCGCCTGCGGCGAGGGCCTCGGTGAGGCGGTTTTTGAGACCGTTGTTGAGACCGATGTCAAAAAAGCTCATCCAGGCGACCATGGAGCTGAGCGCCAGCCATACTCCATATGTATCCTGATCCACATAATGGAGTGTAAGAGGGACAAGGAGAAGACCTATGAGGATATTTCCACCCTTGAGAAAGACCATGGCAGCAGCATTCTTCCTGGCCTTGACCGAACGGTCACTGCCGCGGGAGAAGAAATCCATAACCATCGTCTTCAGCGAGTTCATATCCTGTCCACAACTTTCTGCATCCAAGCCCAGAAGCCCTTCCTTTCCATGTGGGAGGCGGCGCCGAGGCGGGTGATGGCGCTGCCTTCGGGCGCTTTCGAGAGAAGGAGCGCGGCACCGCCGTCCGCAAGGATGGCAGCCGCGACCGTGACGGCGAGCTGGAGCGTCGCTCCGGCGCCGAGCCACCAGGCGAGGAGCCATGCGCAGACGACAAACGCGTCGAGCGCCACCATCAGGATGACCGTCACTATATGGGAGAATCCACACCTGAGGAAGAGGTGGTGGAGGTGGTTGTTGTCGGCATGGAACGGGGAAACGCCACATGCCATACGCACCGTCATCACTCTCAGAGTGTCAAATACCGGAATCGAGAGCACAGCGAGGGCGCAGCAGACGAGGTTGAAGTCCATCCATGTCTGGTACTGAGTCAGCGGGAGCTTGCTGCTGAGGAGCTCTATCACCATCGCCGACATCACCGTACCCACCATCATCGTGCCGCCGTCCCCAATAAACATCTTGCTCTCAGAGCCGAACACATTGTGCAGCAGGAACGGGAGCAGCGCCCCGACCACCACCGCGCTCAGGGCGGCGAAGGAGTAGTCATGGGCGAGAAAGAAGAGCAGGCCGAAACATGTCGAAGCGAACATCATCATCCCGGAGACGAGCCCGTCGATGCCGTCTATCATGTTGACCGCGTTGACCACGCCGACGGTCATCAGCACCGTCAGAGGAATCGAGATGCCGAGAGGGATGGTCCTGAGGCCGAACAATCCGTCGAACGCGAGAATCGTCGTCCTGTTGCCATAGATGAGCAGCAGGGCAACTGCGGTCTCCACCGAGAGTCTGATCCACGGAGAGAGGTCCGACACGTCGTCTATCGTCCCCACATAGAGCATTATCACCATCGCCCCGAGCAGCGGGAACAGGGAGACGTAGTTGAGCATCGTCTTGAAGTAGCACAGTCCCACCACGATGCCGAAGAAGACAGCAATGCCTCCAAGCACGGGGACCGGGGACTTCTGGAGCTTCCTCTCCCCCGGGTTGTCGGTCAGCATCTTGCCCTTCGCGATCCTGAGGATGGGGCGATAGATGACCCAGGTCGCCAGGAAAGCGATCAGGAAGAGGATGAGCATCCTTATTTTGGGGGACATGATCATGGCAGGCCAAATTTGTGTAAATATAAAAAAACTTGCGCTCTTATGAAAAAATACCTACATTTACCCTCAGTTAGTAACTTAATCATCTACCAAATGGAAGCCAAGAAGGTCATGGAAAACCTGCGCAAGCGTTTTCCAAACGAGCCTGAGTATCTTCAGGCCGTCGAGGAAGTCCTCGGAAGTATCGAAGAAGAGTACAACAACCACCCGGAGTTCGAGAGGTACAACCTCATCGAGCGCCTCTGCATCCCTGACAGGGTCTACGAGTTCCGTGTCAACTGGATGGACGACAGCGGCAAGATCCAGACCAACATGGGCTACCGCATCCAGCACAACAACGCCATCGGTCCATACAAGGGAGGCATCCGTTTCCACTCCTCAGTAAACCTCAGCATCCTGAAGTTCCTTGCCTTCGAGCAGACCTTCAAGAACTCCCTCACCACCCTTCCTATGGGAGGCGGCAAGGGCGGCTCCGACTTCAGCCCGCGCGGCAAGTCTGACGCGGAGGTCATGCGCTTCTGCCAGGCATTCGTGCTCGAGCTCGGACGCCACATCGGCCCTAACACCGACGTACCTGCAGGCGACATCGGAGTAGGCGGACGCGAGGTCGGCTACATGTTCGGAATGTACAAGAAGCTCACCCGCGAGTTCACCGGGACCTTCACAGGCAAGGGTATGGAGTTCGGCGGATCCCTCCTGCGTCCTGAAGCAACAGGCTTCGGAGCAGTGTATTTCCTCCAGGAGATGCTCAAGACCAAGGGCGACAGCGTGAAGGGCAAGAGAGTGGCAGTGTCCGGAGCCGGCAACGTAGCACAGTACGCCATGGAGAAGATAATCCAGCTCGGCGGCACCCCTGTGACCTGCTCCGACTCGGACGGGTACATCTACGATCCGGAAGGCATCGACATGGAGAAGTGGCAGTACATCATGATGCTCAAGAACGGCTACAGGGCACGTATCAGCAAGTATATAGAGAAATATCCGAATGCCCAGTATGTGGGCGGCGGCGCAAAGCCTTGGGGCGTGAAGTGCGACATCGCCATGCCATGCGCGACCCAGAACGAGCTCAACGGCGAGCAGGCTGCAGAGCTTGTCAAGAACGGATGCATCGCAGTGTGCGAAGGCGCCAACATGCCTTGCACCCCTGAGGCCATCAAGGTCTTCCAGCAGGCGAAGATCCTCTACTCCCCTGGCAAGGCATCCAACGCAGGCGGCGTGTCAGTGTCCGGTCTCGAGATGAGCCAGAACAGCGAGCGCCTCAACTGGACCGCGGAGGATGTGGACCAGAGGCTCCACACCATCATGGAGACCATCCATGCCAACTGCGTCAAGTACGGCACCGAGCCTGACGGCTATGTCAACTACGTGAAGGGCGCCAACGTCGCCGGCTTCATGAAGGTTGCCAGCGCCATGATGGCCCAGGGCATATAGGAGAAGGCCCTGGAGGCCATCTCCCTATATATCAGCACATTACAGAAACACCTTTCCCTCATTTGAAGGAAAGGTGTTTTTTATAATGCAATGAAATGCAGAGACTTAGCCTCCAGACGCAAAAGCTGTCAATGGAAATCAGGCCTCGGCGAAGAAGCGTTTCATCTCCGCCTTGGCACGAGGGGCAAGGTAGAGCACCGCGAACATGGTCGGAACGGCCATGAGAGCGAAGGCGGCGTCCATGATGCTGACGG
>R20__coassemble_2202_pt1 | contig 9091 bp, 10 predicted proteins | sample R20__metabat2_low_PE_021 | metagenome-assembled genome bin R20
GAAAGGCCAAGATGAGCAAGTCCCTCGGCAACTGCATCTACCTTTCAGACTCTGCAGAGGAAGTATGGAACAAGGTCAAGGGCATGTATACCGATCCGCTGCATCTTCAGGTGAGCGATCCGGGCCATGTCGAGGGCAACACTGTATTCACATACCTCGACGCTTTCTGCAAGCCCGAGCATTTCGCGATGTTCCGCGAGTGCTTCATCGGCAAGAAGGCAAGCTTCGAGTTCAATTCTCTCGACGAACTCAAGGCTCAGTACAGGGCCGGCGGTCTCGGGGACATGATGATAAAGAAGTTCCTCAATGAGGTGCTCAATGCCACTCTCGAGCCAATCAGAGTCAGGCGTCACGAGCTCGAGCAGAACATTCCTTATGTGTACGAAGTGCTCAGGAAGGGAAGTGAAGTGGCCCGTGCAGAGGCTGCGGATACGCTCGCAGGCGTAAAGAGGGCGATGAAGATCAACTATTTCGACCCTGGAGTCCTTGACGATCTGATCAGGGAACAGTCTGAGAAATACAGCAGGTAGCATAAAGCCTGGCCGTCAAGGTCAGGCTTTCTTATTTCCTCGTGGATGGTGCTCCAGCACTGCAGCCTGCCATGTCGAGGTGTCGATATGCGTGTATATCTCAGTCGTGAGGATGCTTTCGTGCCCGAGCATCTCCTGTACGACTCTAAGGTCAGCGCCATTCTCTATCATATGCGTCGCGAACGAATGGCGGAATGTGTGAGGTGAGATTTCCTTGCGCACTCCTGCGAGCATGGCCTGCCTTTTCACCATCGTGAATACGGATACCCTGCTCAGAGGCTTGCCGAAGCGGTTGAGGAAGAGAACTTCGCCGGTTGCGTCGTCATATGGCTCAGGACGCGAGGCGAGATAGGCGGAGACTGCGTCGGAAGCCATCTCGCCGAGCGGCACGACTCTCTGCTTGTCACCCTTGCCGATCACTCTCACGAACCCTTCCTGGAAAAAGATGTCAGAGACCTTCAGAGTGACTGCTTCCGACACTCTGAGTCCGCACCCGTACAGGACTTCCAGGATGGCCCTGTCTCTGAGCCCCGTTGCCGCGGTGGTGTCGACGGATTCGATGATGGCCTCCACTTCCTCTACTGAAAGTACTTCCGGGAGATATCTGCCCAGCTTGGGATGCTCCACCTTGTCACATGGATTCTCTTTCCTTTCTCCATCGAGAATCATCCAGTCGAAGAACGATCTCAGTGAAGAAAGCAGCCGCGCCTGAGTACGCTTTGAAATGCCGTCTGACCTCTCGGCTACATAGCTGGTCACATCATCGGAAGACACTTCGGACGGGGATGCAGACAAGCTGCCGAAAAACTCTCTGACATCGGAGGTGTACGAACTCACGGTGTTGGGGGACATCTGTCTCTCAATCTTGAGATAATATGCATAGTCCTTTATGAGGCGTTCGGTGACTGCATCCATCAGAGCGGCGGAAATTCTTTATTATTTCCCACAAAAATAGTAATTTTGCGGATGCGAAAATAATCCATTAAACAATAAAAGATGAGAAAGAAAATTGTTGCAGGAAACTGGAAGATGAACACTACAGTTCCTGAGGGCGTAGAGCTCGCAAAGGCAGTCGTTGCCGCTTCAGCTGAAGTTCCAGCAGGCGTTGGTCTTATCATTGCCACTCCTGCCACCCACCTTTGCCCTGTCGCTGATGTCGTGAAGGGTACAAGGGTACAGCTTTCAGCCGAGAACTGCGCAGACAAGGAAAAGGGCGCATACACAGGTGAGATTTCCGCTGCAATGGTAGCTTCCACAGGTGCTGAGTGGACCATTCTCGGTCACTCTGAGCGCAGACAGTACTACGGAGAGACTGACGAGAAGCTCGTCGAGAAGACAAAGCTTGCACTCGCCAACGGTCTCGGCGTCATCCTCTGCGTAGGCGAGAGCCTTGAGGAGAGAGAGGCTGGCAAGGAGTTCGACGTTGTCGGCGGTCAGACAGTGAATGTCCTCAAGAACTTCACTGCTGAGGATATGAAGAAGATCATCATTGCTTACGAGCCTGTATGGGCTATCGGTACTGGCAAGACCGCTACCGCTGACCAGGCAGAGGAGATCCATGCGTTCATCCGCAAGACTCTCGCTGACATGTTCGGAGCACAGGTTGCCGAGGATACCACCATCCTCTACGGTGGCAGCTGCAAGCCATCCAATGCAAAGGAGCTCTTTGCAAAGCCTGACATCGACGGCGGCCTCATCGGAGGTGCGCCCCTCAAGGCTGCAGACTCCATCGCCATCGCCCTCTCTTACTACGCGATTTCTTCGAAAAATGACGGCCGGGCGTTTTTGCCGCCCGGCCTTTCGTATGTCAAACTATGAATATGAACCTTGCTCCTTCAGTGTAGGATGTGTCAAGCTTGACTTCGGCTCCCATTTTCTGGGCAATCGTGCTGCAGATATTGAGACCGAGTCCTGCACCCTGCTTGAATGCGTCGAGCTTCGTGAAACGCTCGAAGATGTTTTCGGCCATTTCCGGAGGTACTCCGCAGCCGGTATCCGTGACGGAGAATGTCACATGTCCGGGGTTCTCGCTGGTCGAGCAGTGTACTGTAATCGAACCTTTCTCAGTGTGCTTGCACGCATTGGTCAGATAGTTTATGATGACCTGTTGCGCGCGCCTTGGGTCTGTGTTGACGGTATATGAGTCGTCCACTTCAGTGGTGAAGATCATCTCCACTCCAGGAGGGGTGCGATAGTCGACACTCTTGATGGCGCTGCGGCATATGAAGTTGCACGGGGTGTCCTCCATCGCAATCTTATAGTTTCCATTCTCGGCATCTGAGATGTCCAGAATGTCGTCTATGAGCATCATCAGCATGTTGGAATTGTTGTTGATGTACTCGGAGTACTGCGCCTTCTCTTCCTCGGAGTTGAACCCGTCAGGGAGTGCAAGCAGCTGGGCGAATCCCACGATTGCATTGAGAGGGGTGCGTATCTCGTGACTCATGTTCTGCACGAACTGTGTCTTGAGCATGTCAGCCTTCTCCGCCTTTTCCTTTGCTATCCTGAGGTCGCTGTTGGCTTTCTCGAGATTGAGCCTTGAGTTCACCAGTTCGGTGGTGTTGAGGCTGAATATCTGGATCGTGTCCTTGCTGCTGAACATTATGATCATCTCATACCAGGTTCCATATTCAGAAAGGTCGAGGGTGAACTGAGTGTATGTCCTGCCGTTTTCAAGGGCCTTGTTGATTTCTTCTATGTATAATCGGCAAAACGAAATGCGACGGATTTCAAAACGAAACGCGCAAATTTCGACCGGTATCTGAGCAAAAACGAAATGCGGGATAAATTCTGCGCTTCACGCTTTCACTCAACTTCATGTACATATCAAAAAAGCCCTCAAAGGTCGGTTGAATGACCAATGAGGGCTTCGCCGTTACATCCTGCCGACCTATATCTTTGGGTCATAGGTGGCGTACTTCTCTGCCTGAGGGACGGACCGTTTATATCCGCATTCGAGGTTAAACAGGGCTCTCCTGAGCGTTCTTTCCATGGCTGGGATAACATCAGCCGCGTAGAAGTCCCTAGGCCTTTTGTTGTAATCGATCTTGATAATCTCCTGTTCGCAGATGGGACCGTTGTCATAACCGCTGTCGGCCCAGAACCATGTTGCGGCGGTGATGGGCTCCTTCCGTCTGTACGCCCAGCGAATCGCCGAGGCCCCACGCCCGTATGGAAGAGGCGACGGGTGGAATATGAGAACGCCCATCATAGGCTCGCAGATCTCTTCATCGCTCAGCTTCCTTGTGAGCAGCGGCGCTATGGCCAAATCCAGATGACCATACGTTGGATCCCATACTACGTGCCGCATTTGCTTGACAACACCTTCGGCGGCCTCATAGGCCGGGGTGCCCTTATCGCCTAGAATCTTGATTACCATCTCCCATGTATTTGAATGCTTGAACTGCCCTGAAATGACCGCCATAGCCGCATGCGGCCCGGTCTCTTATACCGCTCTTCTCGTGCGATCGCCGAATGCTCATGGCCGACTTTGTTTTGTTGGCCCCGTAAAGGGAAGCCCCCGTTTGTGTCCACTTTCTGGAGTGCCGGAGGGCGGCGCAGAGCTGCGGATGTGATGTGTGAAAGAACGTCGGATATCGATTCCCGCAGCGGCCATGACCCTCCAGATAATACTGGCATACCGCATTCAGGAATCGCGTCCCCACACCTATTCCTTGCCACTCGGGCATGACCACTAATCTGGTTGCCCTGTAGGCCCCGGCCGTGAACAAGGGAGCGACGGCAAGATGGCAGACAGGTTCCCCGTCAATGACTCCGACATAGTATTCACCGGCTACGGGAAGAGGCAGGTCTAGATAATAATGCTTCTTAAACAGTCTGGGGAATACAGTTCCGTGGACTTTATATATTTCAAGCGTGAGTTCCGGCCGCCGTTGAAGGCAGTCACGGTTGTAAAACCGCGCCTCGCTCATGTCATAGACCCAATCGGGCTGTAACCACTCAATGATGTCGTAGTGGCAGGAAAGAAGGACCACCTGACCGGGCCCACGACGCCAGGTCTTAGAGAAGGCGGCCGCCCCGACCTTTGCAATCTGCCTGTCGATGACAGAAGTGAATTCATCCACCACTGCGTGTGCCGGTCTTTCACATACGAGCCTTGCGAGACCGGCACGGAATTTCTCTCCATTGGAGAGGACAGAGAAAGGACGCAGCCAGGCGGGAACATCTCCGAGGCCAACGGCGGATAGGGCGGCCGTAACGGAGTTGAAATCTCCCTCTGGGTCTATACAGTCCACAATGGGCTTTGCATTGTCCCATCCGGCATACAGGTCGTAGATGGGCTCATTGAAAATGCGGCTGCCGATACTGGTCTTGCCGCTTCCGGAAGGTCCCACAACAAGGCCGATTTGCCAGTTCATTCCCTCCAGCGGGAGCTCGACCGTGCGCTGCCAATCGCAGCCGTTCTCGGCGTTGAAAAGGCTCTTAACCCGTGCTGCGCGATAGCTGTTGAAATCGCTGCAGCGATGCTTTACATCTATTTTCATACCGTCACCACCTTTAGAGTCAAACCTTCCGCAAGGAGCCGATTATAGACTTCCCGCTGCTCCTTCTCATCTTTACAGATGACAATCACGCCATACTGCTGCTTGTAGTTAAATCCGTTCATATTTCCGTGTTTTTCCACGCAAATTTCGTGATGCCCGGAGGATTATTCAAGGAATCTGGCGGCATCTCACTGCACATCCCCGACAGTGCCTCTGAACCGCTTTATTATCTTGTACACCTGACGCTCGCTTATGCCGTAGCGCTCGGACATGATGGCAACGGCATAGGTGACTTTGTTTCCGGCATCCACCAGCTTATTGAAATCATCGTAGAGATCCAGCCAGCGACAGTCTTCCACTTTTACGCCACATGTAGACAGGCGCTCCAGGATCTCCCGATTGAAGGAAATTGCTTCGTACACTTTCATTGCTTAGTATTGTTTTGTTATGTAAATCCTGCCGAAAAAGGCCATTTCAGGCCAGTGGAGAGGTGATTTTTACCCCCCCCCGTTGATTTTTAAGGTGCTGTTTTGAAATCATTTCAAACGTCATTTTATCGTCATTCAAAGAAATATTGCTACCTTTGCCGTGCATCACCCATATACGCACAAAGCGACACCGTGCAAGCGAGAGATTTACTCCCGGCTTTGCGCGGTGTCGCATTTGTGTAAGAAGTGGGTGATGCTAATTCTTACAGGCCGGGAGTTTTTTTATTTGCCCCTCCCGGTGGGCACTACATCAGAAATACAACGTTTTCTGAGGTATTGTATTCAAGGTCAGAGAGCCGTACTGCATTGAATCCAGTCGTCTGAGCCATCCAGCTAGGAACTTCCTGTTGGTCGGCGTGCTAATGCAGATCCGTTCCAGATAGGCCCGCTTCTCTTTCTTGAGCTGTTCAAACAGGTCACGGCCGTTTCGGGCATTGACGGCGGCCAGTGTCTGGGGGCCGACAACCCCGTCAACGGTTACGCCCAGGAACTTCTGCGGATTCCTAATTCCCCAGGCTCCGCTTCCCCATACCCACTGCACCAGCAGGAAGGCAACATTGATGTCCCTGATTTCATCCGCTCTCCAGCGGTTCCAGAAGCAGGTCCTGAAGATATGTTCCCATTGGGCATCCGTCATCCGCTTCAGGTCATCAACGGTCTTGTTCCGGCCATAGACAGCCCGGAAAGTGGCGAGGGTCACGCCCCTGTTGGTCGGTCCGCCTTTGTCATCAGGGTCATTGGCAAAACCGCCCTCCCAGGACTTGATCCAGGCGACGAAAGGGGTGATGTCGTGTTTCATCTTTTCCTCCTTTTATTCCCAGTTATCCCAGGAGTTCACGAGGGTGATGGCCTCCTGACGGAAGGCCTGGAAACTCTCCCATTCCTCCATGTATTCGGCCATCTTCTCTTCGGACAGTTCACCGCTTTCCAATCCGGCCTTTGCCTGGAGCAGCTGGATCTGATGCGTCTTGATGGCATCCTCTTCGGTCTGGAGATACTTGGTCCGGATAATGCCGTTGATCAGCTTATCGCGGTTCCACTCATCGCATTCGATAAGAGTGCCACCGTCTTCCATGGTCCCGGTGTATTCCACACCGTCCACGGGTTCAGAGTCCTCATCCGCCTGGTACTTGGCCGGGCGGGCATTGAGGTACACAATGAAATGCGCCCCATCGTAATGAGTGGGGCGCTGAGGGTTCAAATAGACTTTTTTCATATTCTACGTGAATTTGTAAAACTTTTTCTTGCGTTGGTTCACGGCCACCTGAATGACCGTATCTGCCGGTAGGTCTTCCTCACTGAACTCGGTTTCCGTCTGCTCAATCAGGACCTTCGAGCCTGTGTAGGCATAATAGACCTGGCCCGGCTCAACAAGCACATCCTTCCCCTTCTCGTTCTGGTAGGTGAATTGCTTTCCCTTCCACTCGAACAGGATGGCAAGGCATTTCTTCGGGCTTCCGTCATCATTGAACTCCTTGATGGAATCTATGACCTTGTATTCCCTCAGTTCCATGAGGAAGTCTTCCTCGTTGGCCTCCTTTTCCGGATCGAACAGCAGGCTTTCAAACCGCCTTTGCTGAGCGTGGGAAATGTCAAATGGGCATTGACTTTTGCGCTTGTTGATTTTTGCGCCCAAACGTTCTCTCTTTTCCATGTGGTATTTGTTTATGAAGTTAATAGAATTCGCATGAACCATGACGCCCAGCTGGGAGGATATTGCCCGGCGGATCTGGTCATTGGTGAGGCCCATCTTAAGGCCCTTCCGGATCTTCCGCTTGATGTCTTCCTTGACCATCTTACCGGCCCTTATATGGCCATCCTTGAATATCCGGTACCCGACAATGGTAAATCCGTCAGAATAGCGGGAAGGACCCTTATCCGGGCTGTTCCCGGCAATGCTCCCGACCTGCCACTTGGCGTTCATGGTCATTCGGAGCTCGGTGCCCCAGTAGAGCGCGATCCAGTCGGTCACCATGTGAAGGAAGGTCTTATCCTCATGGAGAATCAGGACGTTGTCCATGAAGATGTACGGGAACTTGATTCCCCGCATGACGAATCCCCGGAACTTTTCTTCCAGGTATCCCGTCCCCTTGGCCAGCTCCGCCCGGTCCTCTTCGGTCTTGGCCGTTGCCCGCTTTGCGGCCACGTATTGGACAGCCATCAGGCGGATGAGGGTTTCATTGCCCTGCATCCCGAACAGCCGCCTCAGGTCGTGTGTGAACTGGGCAAGGGCCATGTTGGCATTGATGGTGGAAATCTTCAAGCCGATGGCAAGGCCGGCCGGATGAACCGTGTCCCCGTTCCCCATGGGCGTTCCGATGCTGCTGTCTAGGACCGCATCAAAGGACTTCATCAGGAGAGGATCCTTGAAGTGACGGCGCAGATACTGCTTTGGCACTTCAATCGGGACATTGGCATACATCTTCGATACGTCCAGATTGGCAAAGGCCTTGAGTTCCGGATGGGACCTGATGTCCGCCGCAATCTTCTTTACCATCTGGTGCTGGCCACGGCCTACAATGCAAGCGTAGGTGCGTTCATCAAAGCTTCTGCAGATGATGGTTTCCGCCGGGTTCAGGATCCCCCAGTGGTACACATGGTGGGGGTACTGGAGCATGGAAAGGAAACGGGCTTTCTTGCCCTTCTTTTCCAGAATGGTCTTGTACGTGTAGTCTTCCGGTGGGATTTGGTATGAACCTGTAAGGAAAAGCTGAAGGAGGTGTTCAGCGTTCTCATCCAGATTGGATTCAAAAGCTTTCACCTCCTTCCTCCGCTTCTTTCGCCTTGAGGCGCAGTAGTGGGCTCCCTTGAAATTATCCTTAGTACCCACCCTGTCAGACAGATGATGTCTGCGTGTCACAGTGTTACAAGTGTCATAAAGTGTTATGGTGTCCGTGTGTCTGCTTTCTCTCACAAGCGCCGTCGAATCCTTGCGGACCTACCAGAACCTGTTTTGATGTTATGTTTTCCGGCAAGAGCCGGGGTCAATCCTCAAATAGATCCGGCCTGCAAACACAAAACACCGGACCCAAGTAGTGGGGCGACGACAGGTTCGCATTGGCATTCGAGGGCGCATTGTTACCGTTGAAGTACGCCAGGCCATCATTGTCACCATTGTTAGCATTGCCGGAGCCAAGAGGCGAGCGAAAACCCGAAACCTACCGCCTTAGAGGATAAACCCACCCAATCAGGCATCGCAAAGTTACGAATTTCCAGCAAACTCCAAAAATCGAATATAAAAAACCGCCTTACGGCGGTATCCAAACAATACCGCCGTGGACGATTCCCATGGAAAGGAAAGAACAGTATTTCAAAGAACTCTTGTATTGGCACCCTGACGGGTGCCGGGTTTCATGCTCGACCGCTTAGGCGGTCTGCGCGGTTGCTTTGGTTTCGCGTCGCCCCTTCATCCTTTCAATCAAGCAGCTGCGATAAAAGGAACCGGGTCAAAATCATCCGGCGTTTCGCAGAGGGGCGACGACAGGGCCGCAATGGCACTCGAGGGCGCAAAGCCACCGTCGAAGCACGCCAGGCCATCAGTGTCACCATGGCTAGCACTGCCGAAGCC